>TARA_R110001606_G_scaffold64551_7_pt1 | contig 36958 bp, 37 predicted proteins | sample TARA_R110001606 | Tara Oceans TARA_R110001606 (sample SAMEA4398315) | marine metagenome | biome: Polar Biome; feature: [SRF] surface water layer (ENVO:00010504); material: water (ENVO:00002006), including particulate matter (ENVO:01000060) such as... | depth 5 m
GACGCACCGCTGTTTCCAGATGCAAATAACGAAAGCTGTACCAGTGGCTATAACCCCGACTTACCAGACCCAGTGGTATTCGCCGGGGAAAATGAAGCCGTATTATTTTATAAACGTGATAAGAATGAAGGGTACGAAGGCTATCGTTTACACTCTTGGAATACCGACGGCTGTGATGCTTACGCGCCGCCGTTTGATGCCACCGATTGGGCTAATGGCCATGAATATAATGGTGTCGATCCAAACTATGGAGCTTATTGGATTGTCGCGCTAAAAGACGGTTATACCGAGTGCGCTAATTTTATTATTCATATTGGCACAGAAGGTTCAGGTAAAGCCCATGGTGATGTGGATTTAACCATGCCACTGATGCAGGACGACGAGCGTTTTGTACGTATGAACTTTACCTTTGACGGTGAGCCAACAGTATTTGAATACCCAGTAGAAGCGCTTGGCGAAAGCCCCGTTGCAATTGACGGTGCATCAGCACACTGGATTGATTTAAATACTGTGCTGTATAAGCCAAGTAATGAGCTTACGCAGATTATTAAGCTGCATTCATCAGCTGCTGCCGATTTGGTTGTTGATGTTGATACTGGCTTAAATGGTGAAACAGTTGAATTAATGGCAACGAGTTTAACCGATGCACAAGCAGCGAAAGTACCGCACTTAACAGATTGGACTGCCTATCAAGGTAATTGGGATGCCGCTACTGCAAAACAACTTATAAAACAACAGCTCGTTTTAGCGGGCTACGATGCAGAAGGCAAGCTACTTGAAGCAAGTTTTGTGCAAACCGCCAAAGCCCTTGATGCACTTTACACCCAAGGTGAAAACGACGCAAATGAAGCCATGCTAGGCGTGCATTATAATAACAATGCAATTGATGTTTCAGTATGGGCACCAACCGCTAGCAATATGATGCTTAATGTATTTGACGCCGATAAAGCACAAGTACATAGCACTGCCATGACGTTAGACAGCAATACAGGTATTTGGTCAGTGAGTTTAGACAGCAAATACGACCGTCATTATTACCGCTATGCGTTTGATGTTTACCACCCTACTACTCAAGCGATTGAAAGTTTATGGAGTACCGATCCTTACTCACTGAATGTATCAAGCAATGGCCTGTATTCGCAGTTGATCAACTTAAATGATGACGATACCAAACCACAAGGCTGGGATGAGCGCAGTGTACCAACAATTACCAACCCGGAAGATGCCATTATCTATGAAGGTCATGTACGTGATTTTAGTATTCGCGATACGTCAGTAAGCGCAGCAAACCAAGGTAAATATTTAGCATTTACTGAGCTTGAAAGCATCCCTATGCAGCACCTTAAGCAACTAGCTGACAAAGGTTTAACGCATTTTCACTTACTCCCTGTAACAGACATTGGCACCATTGAAGAAGATGCGGATAAGCGCGTTGAAATCACTGACACCCTAGGTAAGTTATGTGAGCGAATAGACGATGCCGCCGATGCTTGTAAAATCGAAAATAAAAACAGCATCATTGCTCATTTAATGCAAAGCTACTTTCCGGGTTCTGATGATGCTCAAGCACTTGCCAGCGCGATGCGTGATTTAGACGGTTTTAACTGGGGTTACGACCCGCATCACTTTATTGCCCCAGAAGGTTCGTATGCATCAAGCAGTGAAGGGATTGCCCGGGTTAAAGAGACACGCGCCATGGTACAGTCACTTCAAGAGATCGGCCTTCGCGTGGTTCTTGATGTGGTATACAACCATACAACGTCATCAGGCATTTGGGAAAAATCAGTGTTTGATAAACTCGTGCCGGGTTATTACCACAGATACAGTGAAATAACGGGGGATATCGAGCGTTCAACCTGTTGTGAAAACACCGCGACTGAACATGTGATGATGGACAAGTTTGTTAGCGATTCACTGGTCATTCTTGCCCGTGATTTTGGTTACGACAGCTTTCGCTTTGATGTTATGGGGCACATGCCTAAATCATCAATTTTAGCAGCGCGTGAAGCGGTGCAAGCTGTTGACCCTGACAACTACTTTTATGGCGAAGGCTGGGATTTTGGTGAAGTCGCTAATAACCGATTGTTCACTCAAGCTAAGCAAGCTGATATGGCAGGCTCTGAAGTTGGCACATTCAATGACCGCATCCGTGAGGCTGTGCGCGGTGGGGCTATGTTTAGCAATAACCCGACCGATGGTAATTTAGCAGACCAAGATACTCTGCGTTTATCACTGGCGGGTAATTTACAAAACTATATCCTGAAAGACTTTAAAGGTAATTCGGCAAAAGGTAATAGCTTTAGCTGGAATACTCAGCCGACGGCTTATGCTTTAGACCCTGCTGACAGCATTAACTACGTATCAAAGCACGATAACGAAACCTTATGGGATCAACTGCAATATAAACATGCAACAAGTATGAGTATTGAGCAACGAGTGCGTGCGCATAATATGGCATTAGCAATTCCATTAGTAAGCCAAGGTATCCCGTTTATGCAACTTGGGGCTGATTTACTACGCTCAAAATCAATGGATCGTGACAGCTACAATGCAGGGGATTGGTTTAATGCGGTAGATTTAACGAAAGAAAATAATAATTGGAATATTGGTTTACCTAATGCTGAGAAAAACCAACAGAAATGGCCTGAAATCATTAAGGTCTCAGGTAATCCACAAGCTGCTGCACAGCCGCAAGATATAGCTTACGCAGGGGATGTGTTCCAAGAGTTTTTAGCTATTCGTAGTAGCAGCCCATTATTTAGATTAACCACAGAGCAAGATGTTATTGACCGTGTAGGTTTTCACAATGTTGGTAAAAACCAGCAACATGGTTTGATTGTAATGAGCATTGATGACGGTCAAGGTTTTGCAGATTTAGATAACCAAGTTGACGCGCTCGTAGTAGTAATTAATGCAACTGAGCAAGCGCTTTCACATACAGTACCAACCGCTGCTGGGTTTGAATTACATCCAATACTTAAAAACAGCACCGATAGCAGTATGTCTGGAGTGAGTTTTACTGCCAGTGAAACCGACGGTACATTTACAGTCCCAGCTTATACAATCGCGGTATTTGTAAAACCACAAGGCGAGAACCAAGGTGTAGGCTTAAGTGCGAATGCAACAGTGGGCGCGCCAGACGTAGTGCCTTTTGGCAGCACCACAGTATATGTGCGAGGTAGTTTAAATGATTGGGGCACAGCTGACAGCTTTGAGTATATGGGCAATGGTGAATACCGTATCGCTATTACTTTAACTGCGGGAGATTATGAATTTAAAATTGCCTCTGAAGATTGGTCGAGTGTGGATTTTGGCGCGCTGTCTGATGCTGATAAAGCAGTGTTGGAAAATCAAACCGAGCCTTTAATGCGCAGTGGCGCGAATATGACCTTTAATGCCGCAATTGATGCAACTTATGTATTCTCGTTTGATGCCAGCGATAAAGACAATCCAACGCTGAGAATTTATAACGAAGAACGATTCGTTGGCACGCCTGTATTTGTTCGTGGCAGCTTAAATGAATGGGGCACCAGTGATGAGTTAATCTATCAAGGTAAAGGCGTTTATACCTTTACTAAAATACTCAGTGTAGGCAGTTATGAATTTAAAATTGCTTCTGAAGATTGGGATACCGTTGATTATGGTTCCGGTGAAGCGGATGCAATCGTAACCGTTGCCGAAGATAAGTTATTAGCTGTTAAAGGCGCTAATATGACGATGGATGTTGCAACCGAGGGTGAATATCAGTTCATTTTTGATGCCAGTGATTTGAATGCACCCACGCTGAGTGTATTTAATGCGCAAATGTTTGCAGACACTCAAGTTTACTTACGTGGCAGCTTAAATGGCTGGGGTACCGACAACCTCCTAATCTATCAAGGGAATGCTATTTATAGTACATCACTTGATTTAGATGCCGGTGATTATGAGTTCAAAATAGCCTCTGAAGATTGGAACACTGTGGACTACGGCGGCAAAGGTGAATCTCCACAGGTTATAGTTGGCGAGCAAAGTTTGCTTGAAGCTGTAGGGGCAAATATTAATGTAGCCATTGCTGACGCAGGCAATTATACCTTTACGGTTATTGGCCCTAATCGTAATAATGTGCAGGTACTGATCAATAAGAACTAAGCATTAATACACTTTATAAACAATCAGAACCGAGTATCCTAGATGCTCGGTTTTTTTATGATCAAATTGCAGCCTAGGCAAAGTTAGCGTAATTTATAATCATAATACGATTATGGGTAACTACGATGTCAGAAGCTATGTTAAAAAGTGCTACGTTTGATCCTAAAATAAAGCCTTATTGGTTAATTTTTGCAGTATGTGCAAGCACCTTAGGAGTTGTGACTATTCCGCTTATCCCGGTAATAGTACTGATTGTTTGGATTGTAAGTGGCAGTATATTAGCCGCTATGTCGGCTCAATTACTTGAGCGTAAACTGGTAGTAAAGCGCGGTGTATTTTTCAAAGAAGAAAAGTCCATCCCACTTGAAAAAATAACTGACGTCGGGTTAAGCCAAGGCCCGTTGATGCGTTTATTTGGTTTATATCGACTAAGCTTTGAAACCGCAGGTCAGTCTGGTCATGGCGCATTAGTATCGTTACTTGGGGTAGTTGATGCCAGTGAGTTTCGCGAGGCAATCTTAACTCAAAAAGATAATCTAACCGCACAGCAACCAACAAAAGCGAACAGTGATGAGCCACAAAGCCAAGTTGAGCTAATACGCGCACTTACTTACAGTGTGAAAAATATTGAACAAATGTTAGTGACGTTATTGGATGAGCGGAAATAGTTAGATATGAGTAATCCTATTTTGCTTTAAGGAACATATGGAAAATACACCTTATATTAAGCTGTTTCGTAGGAAGACTCTGATACCAAGATTCATTGTTTTATTCTCGGTGCTTGTAGTTATTTTTCTAGCAAGCTTTTTATTTTTTACGGTTAATAGCCCTGAATCAAAAGCTAAAAACTTTCTCAAAAAACACGAGAATGATTTGGAGCACGCCATTTTACTTGCAGAGCAAAGGGATCTTCAGGCTGTACAATGGGTTGATGATAAAAGTGGTGAGCGTTTCGCGCATAAGTTAATAAGAAAAAAAGGCAGTAAAGAATTCGTGAAGGTGACCGATTCAAGTTTGGATGAGCTCACTGAGTTTTTACTGAATAAAAATATAGATGTTCTTTGGATTCAATATTTTCAGGGTGTTTGGTTGATTAGAAAAGCATTTACCTTTTCATACCAGGATAGGCAACAAGAAGGTTATTTTGTTTTTGGTAACCCTGAGAAAATAGGTTTATGTGTGCTCGGTTACGGTGCTAAAGATTATGGTAAGTACGAACATGTAACTGGCAATTGGTATATGGCAATGTGCGAGTATCCGCGAAATTAATACAGTGCTATGCCAATGTATTCACTAAACAGGGAGCTTAAGTTTACATTCGATAACCCAAGACTATTACATTAACTATCATTGGTTCCTGTTGTTTTAACCCTCCCAAAGTGTCTTATGCTATTAGCTCAAATTATCTCTAAACCCCTTGTTTTGTACCTTTTGTGGGTGTAATTTAAAGCGATTTTATCTGAAAAGGATGCAGTTTTATTAGGGTTCAAAGTAGTTGATTTCTAATAGGGCTCTAATTTCGTAGCATATATTTGTGCTACACAAACACATGGAGAGAAGTTAAATGGCTAGTAAAGAGTCAACCGCAGTGATTTGGATGTTGTCAGATTCATTTATCTTAAGTGTGATGTTACTAATCGGTGGTTTTTTAGGTAAAGCTATCAGCCCATTCCAAGTTGTCTTTTTGGTTAATGTAATTGCAGCTTTTGCGGCCATTATATTATTCTCGAAAGGCAAATGGGAAAATATCAAACCCCAAAAAATGAAGCTACATATTTTCAGAGGACTGCTTGGTGTTAGTTCAACAATATGTTTGTTTTATGCTCTGCAATATCTAAGTTTAGCGGAAGTAACCGCGATTAACTTTTTTGTGCCACTTATAACGTCCATTTTGTCGGTGTTTATCTTTAGAGAAAAACCAAAAGCCTATGTCTATATCGCTATTATTTTGAATTTAGCTGGAGTGATGATGCTGCTTTCTCCAAAACTAATGGCGAGCCAAGTAACGCAGCAAAACCTCTATCTAGGATTGATCTTTGCACTGTCAGCGGTAGCTATTTTAGTCATTTATAATATTAATTTAAAGAAAATAGGCAATGCAGAGAAAGTTGTGCCTCAAATGGTTTTTGCTCCCCTCTATTCGGCGATTATCTTATTACCCGTCGCTATTTTTGTGTGGAAACCTTTAGATACAAATAGTGCTCTACTAATTATGCTATATGGTGGGCTCCTTATTACTAAACTTGCAGCACGTTTTTTCGCTTTTAATAAAAGTGACTTATCTAAGCTAATGCCGCTTGAATATGCGCAAATTCTATTTTCTAGTATTTTGGGCTACATTTTTCTTCAACAAACTCAAACTTTATTGGGTATCACAGGCATTGTATTGATCGTGCTATCAAGTATCGCTCATGTTTTATTCATGCACTTTGAGAGGAATAGCGACACTAAGAATATGAAAGGAATTACCAATGATTAAAGTCGTAACGCAAAAATTCCGGCGATCGAGTGATCGCCGGGCTGTTTTAATCTTTCATCTAAACATTTTTCCTAGCACCTAGAATCTTTACCCTTGTATTACTGGCTGACCTGCTAGCATACGTAGTTCTTTACTGCGCTCGGTTTGCATTTCGTATGAAGCGGTTTTAATGCTGCTCACGTAATTCCACTTAGCGGTGGCTTGCTCTGGGGTAAAGGTCACGGTTAAGTAACCTCTATCGACTAAGTTGTTATAGATAAGATCATTGACTAATAGTGCAATAACTTGCTCCATTTGTGCCGTAACTTCAGGTCCTTGTGTATTCAGCGCTAGGTATTCTTCAAGACCAGGCGAAGACACCGAAGAGGTAGCAAATTCTACACCGGCATTTTGTGACGCTGCAATTGGGTTTGCAGCATCAGTAACTAATTGCCCAGCCCAACCGTTATGAGTATCACCCGCTAAAACCACTAAGTTCTTTTGTGCGGCAATGGCAGTACCAAGCAGCACTTCACGTTCGTAGGCGTAACCATCCCATGCATCTAAATTGTATGGTGCAGTAGTATCAACTCGAGCGCGTTCGGCATCAGTAACACTTGGATCGCCTGCAAGCACGCGGCCTTTGATTTGTGCAAGTTCAGCAAATAATGCCGATGCTTGTGCTAATAATGCATTAGTGTCGCCGCCATTTGCTTGACTTATTTGTAAGCTCACTAGTAGTTGCAGTACTTCAAACGGCAAATGCATTTTGGTCATCAGTACTTGTTGGCCAAGTACCTGCCATTTTGAGTTTGATGTTGTCATGCCATCAGTGAGCCATGTTAGCTGCTCATTGCCAAGTAATGCGCGCGATGGTGAGCTTAGTGCGTGTGCAAAATCACTTTGTCCTTGTGCACTGGTTAGGTCAAAATCAGCATAGTTTAGCTGTTCATCACGGGCGAGTACACGCGTGTCTAGCATGTATAAAGAGACTAAATTACCAAACTCAAAGCGACGGTAAATTCGTTCTTTATCTGCTACATTACGAATTGGCATCCATTCAAAATAGGCCTGTAGGGCATGTAGCTTACGTTCGCTAAATTCACCTTCGCCTTCATTATGGTTTTCTGCGCCATTTCGCCATGTGTCATTGGTAATTTCGTGGTCATCCCACACAGTAATAAATGCACAGTTACTATGCGCAGCTTGTAAGTTTGAATCAGTACGATAGTGGGCATAGCGGTTACGGTAATCAGCTAAGCTAATTATTTCGTCACTGTTATCTTCTGGCAGTAAACGGCCTAAAATACCAGCATCTTCAGTAGCGTAGCCATCATTGCCGTATTCATAGATGTAATCACCTAAATGCAATACAGCGTCTATGTCTGTTTGCTTGGCTATTTCACCATACACATGGAAAAAGCCTGCGGGGTAGTTGGCACACGATATAACAGCAAATTTCACTTTATCAATGCTGCCTGTTGGTAGTGTTTTACCTGCACCAATAGGTGAGGTTTTGCCATTCGATTTAAAGCGATAATAGTAAGTGGTGTTGGCGTTTAAGCCTTGTAAGTCGACTTTTAGGGTGAAGTCTGTAGCTGCACTTATATGTGTTTCACCATTGTGGCTGATATTAGCAAAGTTAGGGTCGGTTGCTGCTTGCCATTGTACTTTAATGCTGGTGGTTGTTGGATCTAGAGGGGTTACACGAGTCCACAGAATTAGGCTGTCAGCTAATGGATCACCACTGGCAACACCATGAGCAAAGCTCACGTCAAGAATGTCGTCATCTTCATCGTCAAACCGACAAGCTGTTAATCCTAATGATAAAACGGCGACACCAAATCCTGCCGCCGAGGCTTTTAAAAAATTTCTTCGTGTAAACGTCATTGCTCTGTACCGCTAAATTTAAAAGTAAGAGCTTATCCGACCAGTATGACTTTTATGTGAAGCTGTTATGCCAATTGCATTAAAATACTTGGCAAACCTGTTCTGCATTACAGGTAATAACGGTGACGTTTTCATAACCAACGCGGGTAAGTGCTTCAGCGCTTAATGTTGCGCGTGCGCCACTGGCGCAGTGTAAGTAAATTGGCCGAGCTGGGTCTTTTTCGATTTCCATTAACTTCATTTCTAGTAAACCTCGGGGAATATTAATTGCGCCGATAGCTGCTTTTGCCGCATGTTCGGCGGGTTCACGTACGTCAATTAATAGCCCTTTGTTGTCAGCAATTTCTTGCTTGGCCTGTGTAGCCTCAATGCGGCGTTGATTTGGCGTAATTATTTTCATTAGATCTGGGATTGAAGTAAGCATGTTATTCCTCGAAACCTAGTTTTTTTAAAAGAGTGATCATCGGGCACCATTTACTAAATGCTGATTGAATTAAGTTTAGAGCAATAAACACTGTAAACCAAATCCACAATGGATCATGAAATTGCTGTAGTAACAATGATATGCAAATCATTACACCTGCTATCAAGCGAAGAGCATCGTTTAGTTTCACGGTTAACCTTAGTAATAGTGACTGTTACTATTTAATATATTAGATAAAGCTACATTAGTAAATTATAATATTAGACTTTTCTAATATAGCTAACTATAATCTGCTGTACTTTGAATATAAGAGTGGAACTATGACTATCGACTTTGCAGCTATGGCTAATAACGTAGAGCATGCTGAGCAGCTATTAAAAATTTTAGCAAATAAAAACCGTTTAATGATTTTGTGCTCTTTGCAGGGGCGTGAAATGAGTGTTTCTGAATTAAATGCGGCTGTACCACTGGCACAGTCTGCTTTATCGCAGCATTTGGCTGCACTACGAAAAGCAAATATTGTTAGTACTCGTCGCGAAAGCCAGACCATCTATTATCGGGTGATTAACGACAACGCACAGGCTATGTTAGCCACGCTCTATGGTTTATTTTGTAAGGAATAACCAAATGGATAAGCTCGACAGTGCAGTAAAAAATAGTCTTAACGGGCGTATTCCTATCATTATTTTTGTAATGGCTGTGTTGCTTGGCATTATGGCTTTACAGCAAACTCCCCGTGAAGAAGAACCGCAAATAGTGGTGCCGATGCTGGATATTTATGTCTCAGCTCCTAACATTGAAGCTCCCGAAGTGGCAAGGCTGGTCACGCAACCACTCGAAAAGTTATTGGCGCAATTACGCGGTGTTGAGCATATTTATTCAACCACACAAAGTAATGGCACTGTGGTGACATTGCGCTTTACTGTGGGTCATGATCGTGAACAAGCAATCCTCGATACTTACGCCAAACTATATAGTTATCAACATACCATGGCGTCAGTTATTAGCTCATGGCAGGTGCGCCCGGTCGAAGTAAATGACGTGCCGATTGTGATGCTAGGCTTATTTAGTAAAGATCCTAAATTATATAACGACTATGAGTTAACCCGTTTTGCTAACGAAATTGCGAATAGTTTACAGCGCATAGAAAACACCAGTGAAGTTAAAGTGATTGCTGGGCGCAAACGCACTTTAACGGTCAATTTAGATGCGACGGCCCTAGCAGCTCATCAAACTACGCTCAGCGATGTTTATTATGCACTGAGTGTATCTAATCAATTATCTCAGGTTGGCAGTGTTGTTAATGCAGAGCAACAAATCATGCTACAAGCTGGTGATGTGTTACGAACAAAAGCCGCGATTGAGCAGCTTGTTGTAAATGTTATTAACGGCAAAAGTGTTTATTTAAAAGATATTGCAAAAGTACTCGATGGACCAAGTGAGCCTGAAAATTATCAGTGGCTAGCGCAATCTGATACCACACAAGAGCATCCTTTAGTCACCTTAAGTGTTGCTAAAAAAGCGGGCACAAATGCAGTCGCGGTCGCAAATGATGTACACGCAATGATGGCTGATTTAAAAACTAATTTTTTACCTTCGCAAATAGATTACACAATACTTAGAGATTACGGGCAAACCGCTAACGAAAAAGTGAATAACTTAACCTCAAGCTTAGTGTTTGCGGTATTTACCGTAGTGATTTTTGTTGGCGTGTTCTTAGGCTGGCGACCCGCTATCGTTGTTGGTTTAGCTGTGCCAATTTGTTATGGCATAACCTTAAGCCTCGATTTTGCGTTTGGTTACACCATCAACCGAGTAACGTTATTTGCATTGATATTATCACTGGGCTTGCTGGTGGATGATCCGATAACGGGCATTGATAATATTAGCCGTTTTTTACAAAACAAAGGCAATAAAAAACAACAGATTGTCGCTGCAATGAGCGAAATACGTGGTGCATTATTAATGTCGACACTGACCATCATGGTGGCTTTTATTCCTTTGGCTTATATCACTGGCATGATGGGCCCATATATGGCACCAATGGCATTTAATGTGCCTGTAAGCGTGATGGTCTCAACCATTGTGGCATTCTTTGTAACTCCTTGGCTTGCCATGAAGTTATTAAAAGAACCGGTTGTTGAGCACAATGATTTAACTTCCCCTAAAGTAGCTATTTATGAACGCTTATTAACGCCTTTACTGGCCAGTAAAGGGCGCGCAAAACTGATTTTATGGGCAACCTTAGGATTATTTATTATCAGTGCATTGCTGCCCGTGATGCGAATGGTGCCGCTGAAGTTATTGCCGTTTGATAATAAAAATGAACTACAAGTACTGATAGATATGCCCGAGGGGACGAATCTGGAGCAAACAACACTGACCGTTCGTAAAGTACAAGCTATAACATGGCAGCTTAGTGAAGTAAGTGAAATAGCTGCGTATGTTGGGCAACCATCAAGCATGGATTTTAATGGTATGGTGCGCGGTTATTATCGCCGTGAGGCCGCTAATTTAGCTGAGCTTAGAGTATTACTATTAGACAAAGCGCAGCGCGAGCAACAGTCTCATGGTGTCGTGATGCGTTTACGTAAACAGCTTGAGCCATTGGCCGTTAATGGCATTGTGATAAAAGTGGTTGAAGTTCCACCCGGGCCGCCAGTATTTAGCACCTTAGTGGCTGAAGTGTATCGTGATCCGTTTGTTGATACGCAAACCCACCATCAAGCGGCTCAACAAGTTGCACAACGACTGAAGCAAGAGCCCCATGTGGTTGAAGTTGATACAAGTATTGCAGCCACGGCACCGATGCAGCGCTTTATTACCGATAAAGCCAAGGCGGCTTTGTCGGCGGTATCAACACAAGATATTGCCAATACATTAACGATTGCATCTGCGGGTAAAAATGTGGGCGTAATGTATGTCAGTGGTGAAACGCAGCCCGTTGAGATCAAAATGCAATTACCATATCAGCAGCGAAACCAATTAGCGCAACTGCTTGCTATACAAATCAGAGGTGATAGAGAGCTGGCAAAATCAACTAATGAGTTTGGTTTAACTAGTGCGCCACGACCGTTGGTGGCTTTATCTGAGCTGGGTGAATTTCATAACCTAAATGTCGCAAAACCGATTATGCGTAAAGACCAACGCGAGGTTGTATACGTGATGGCAGAGCTTAATGGCCGTACTCCTGCAGAAATCATTGCGGACGTAAACGCTGATTTAAATGTAAGTAGCGATGATTTTGAGCAAACAAATTGGTTAGCCCGCAGCTTTTTTAATAACGGTGGAACTCAGGCTTGGCAATTACCACAAGGCACGCATGTAACGTTTAGTGGTGAAGGTGAATGGCGGATCACAATTGATGTGTTTAGAGATATGGGAATTGCGTTTGCTTTTGCGTTAACCGCCATTTTTATTATTTTACGAATACAAACGCAATCTGCCAGTTTATCACTGATTATTATGTCGGCTATTCCACTTACTGTGATTGGTATTATGCCGGGTTTTTGGTTATTAAATCAGTTTGGTGAGCGCTCCATAGCCGGTGCTCCAGAGCCTGTGCTATTCACCGCAACAGCGATGATCGGCATGATAGCACTTGCTGGTATTGTGGTGCGTAACTCGCTTATTTTAGTTGAGTTTATTAATCAAGCTCGCGGGCAAGGGATGGCAATAAAAGCGGCATTGATTGCCGCAGGCACAACGCGGATGCGGCCAGTATTACTGACTGCTGGCACAACTTTATTAGGCAACTTAGTGATTACGTTAGACCCCGTATTTAGTGGTCTTGCTATCGCTATTATTTTTGGCATTGTGGCATCAACATTGTTTTCGTTGTTTGTGGTGCCGCTAGTTTATTATTTAGTGTTTGCGAACACACAAACAACCGAGGATGAAGCTCATGCAAGGTAAATCAAAACTGTTCGGCTCAATCATTGCGTTGTTAGTGATTATTGTTGCTGTGCTTTATATGGCAGGCAGCTTTTCAAATAAACAAGCCGCAGGAAATAAACCCGTATTAGCAACGACATATGAGGGAAAAGTCGCTACCGTTGAGCTGACGGCGATCAAGCGCAGTGAAGATGTTCCCGGTACTGTGATTGCAAAACAAAACACGCAAATTTCGTCACGAGTGATGGCACAAGTGGAACGTTTAAATGTACGTGCTGGTGATAGTGTTGTGCAAGGCGATGTTCTCATTACTTTGCAGCAAGACGATTTTAAAGCGCAATTGGCACAAAGTGATGCGCAAATAAAAGCCATTCAAGCGTCACTTACACAAGCTGATAAACAGCTTAAGCGCGTAACTGACTTATATTCACAAGGGTTGGTATCGGTTAGTGATAATGATGAGGCAAAAGCGAAATTTGATAACTTAACCGCAAGCTTAGCTGTTGCCAAGCAACAGCAAACCCAAGCACAAGTCGCACTTGAATTTACCCGTATAAAAGCGCCCATTTCTGGAGTTGTAGTAGAGCGGTTAGTTGAACCAGGTGATACCGCAGTGCCTGGTTCACCTTTATTGGCACTTTATAATCCACAACAATTACAGCTTGAATTTAATGTGCGAGAACGTCAGGCAATTAGCCTCACACTGGGTCAAAGCTTAACGGTCAGTTTGCCTTCACTTAATATAACCGCTGTTGCGGTGGTGAGTGAAATTGTTCCGATTGCCGATAGTGCTGCACGTAGTATGTTAATTCGTTTAGAGTTGCCAACACAATCAAACTTGATGCCTGGTTTATATGCACAGCTTCACTTGCCACTGGATACCGAGCAAGGAATTTTAATTGAGCCAAGTTGGGTGCATGAGTACGGTCAATTAGCCATGGTATATGTTATTAACGAGCAAAAGATTGAGCGCCGCTTTGTTCGTTTAGGGGAGGTGATTAATGCTAAACAGCATATTATCGCCGGGCTTAACGCCGGCGACACATTAGCGGTGGATTTTAAACCTAAATGAAGGTCGCAACTTCATCGAGTGATTTTTTCACCAAGGCATGATTAGGAACAGTAGCATCATCACTTGGGTAACCGGCAATGAGCAGCATATAGGGGCGTTCGTTGTCTTTGTCGCGGCCACAAATGTCGGTTAAAAAGCTCATTGGTTTAGGTGTGTGAGTTAGTGTTGCAAGCCCTGCGCGATGTAATGCTTGAATTAAAAAGCCGGTGGCAATACCGACTGACTCATGCACATAGTAGTTGGTGTTTTTATCATCAGTATTTAAGCCGCCTTTCTTTTGGCTGAATACGGCAATTAGCCAAGGTGCATGCTCTAAATAAGGTTTGCTGGCATCAGTGCCTAATGGCTTTAGAGCATCTAACCACTCTTCACCAGCGCGGCCTTCATAAAATGAGCGTTCTAATTTCTCGGCTGCTTCACGAATTTGCTTTTTCACATCACTACTATTAATTGCTACAAAATGCCACGGTTGGTGGTTTGCACCACTTGGTGCTGTAGCTGCGGCTTTAATGCAGGTTTGAATAATATCTTTTGGCACCGGTCGGTCGCTAAAACTACGAATTGTATGACGACGCTGGCTTGTCGTTAAAAACTCATTAGCGCGTTCAAGCATCTGTTCATGTGGATATTCAATAAAGTCTGTAAGTGGTTGGTGGTCATGTTGCTGCATGGCTTTTCGCTTCTTATTAAATGTTGATAACTATTTTTATACCCAGTAGCGAGATTAGGTGCAAGTAATATCTACTTTACAGTTATGTTATTTCCTAAAATAATGATTGTTAATTGCACATTGTGTTCACAGATTGTTCAGCTATATTTTCATACAGTATAGTTCGAAATTAAGAATGCATGGGTAGCTAAAAACAAAGCAACATTATTACAAGCACATGCTTTGAATACTCAGCCGAGCATACCGGCAGTCATTATTTAGACATTCAAAAATCATTAGTGCAGGCAGATTTTGTCGATAACTTAGTTATATAAAGTTATCGCTAGTGCAAACTGATGATGAAAATAACTACTGCAGTATTAAATACAGCTTTGAGTTAGTGTTACTTCAGAATTTAAGTTCACCTCTCCTAAGAGTGAAACCAAGCCGCACTTATTGCGGCTTTTCTGTTTTCATTCTGTTACAAAATTACAACCTCCTGCTATTGTTACTAACTTACTGGTAATGTAACTTACTTCGTATAAATAATTATTATAATCAAATACTAGGAAGTAAAAATGCTATCAATAACTGGGTTATCAAAAACTTACGATAACGGGGTGCACGCACTACAAGGGGTTGATTTATCAATAGGAAAAGGTCTGTTTGGATTACTTGGACCAAATGGCGCCGGTAAATCATCGTTAATGCGTACTGTTGCCACTTTGCAGTCAGCCGATGCAGGTTCTGTGATCTTTGACGGTATTGATGCATTTAAAGACCCACAAGCGCTTCGTCAGCGTTTAGGCTACCTACCACAAGATTTTGGTGTTTATCCGCGAGTTTCAGCTTATGACTTACTTGATCATATGGCTGTTTTAAAAGGGCTCGATAATAAAGCACTGCGTAAAGAGTCGGTTGAAGGCTTGTTGGCACATACAAATTTGTATCAGCATCGTAATAAAGCCGTGAGTGGTTTTTCTGGTGGTATGCGCCAGCGTTTTGGTATCGCACAAGCATTACTTGGTGACCCTGATTTACTGATTGTTGATGAGCCAACAGCAGGTCTTGATCCTGAAGAGCGTAATCGTTTTCATAATTTATTAGTAAGCCTTGGCGAGAAAAAAGTGGTCATTTTATCAACTCACATTGTTGAAGATGTCGCGGAGCTTTGCCCTAATATGGCGGTATTAGCCAGTGGCAAAATTTTACTTGAAGGTAACCCAATAGCACTTACTGATAAACTCCAAGGTAAAATTTGGCAAAAAACAACCAACCAAACTGAAGCGCAAGAGCTTGAACAGCATCTACCAGTGATTTCAAAGCGTTTATTCGCTGGGCAGACAATTTTAAATGTGTATGGTGAGCAAGCTCCTGAAGGGTTTACTGCTAGTCATGCTAACTTAGAAGATGTGTATTTTTCTACTTTGCATCAGCATCGTAATATCAGTGCAGCGTAGGGGAGGATATCATGTTTTTAAATATGCTTACCTTTGAGCTGCGTTATTTTATACGTCAGCCTTCATTTTATGTAACCGCTTTAATCTTTTTTTTAGTGGCTTTTTTTGCAAGTAGCAGTGACAACGTCTTACTTGGTGGCAGTAATGTAAATGTAAACTCGCCATTTAGTATTTTGATGTTAATGAGTGGCTTACTTCAGTTTGCTATTTTTCTGGTGGTAAATTTTGTTGCTGGTTCTGCGATTCGTAATGATGAAACGAATATGTCAGAGCTAGTTTTTAGCAAGCCATTCAAGCCATTAATGTATCAATTAGGGCGCTTTTTAGGTTCGTACTGTGTTGTTGCGCTTATTTTTGCGTTTGTACCGCTGGGAATATATTTAGGATCTGGTTTTGGTTTGCTAGTTGGTTGGCTTGATCCTGAGTTGGTAGGAGATAACAAGTTAGGCTATTACTTAACGGCCTATTTTTATATGGCAGTGCCTAGCTTGTTTGTTTTAGCGGCTATATTTAATGGTGTGGCAACGTATTTTCGCTCAATGATGGCAGTATATCTTACCGCGGTTGCATTTTTAATCGCCTACTCTACCGTATCTGTTTACTTTGATGATTTAGCGTTTCGATGGATAGTGGGTTATGCCGATCCTTTTGCAAGTGGCTCATTACTTGATATTACTCGTTATTGGACTGCGAGTGATAAAAATACTCAAACGTTAGAGCTAACAGGGGTTTTACTATTTAATCGTATATTATGGGTTATATTGGCAGCTGTTATATTTTTTGCCTCAGGCAAGCTGTCATCTCGCATTGTTATCAAGCGCGAAAAGAAGAAACTCGCTGCCTCTAATTTAACTAAACAAAAAGAGGCGGCTCTCATTGCTTCTTCGGTAAATCATAAAGCGAGCGCAAGTTCTTTCAAACAACAGCTATTATTGCGCTGTGTTTTTGAGTTTAAACAAGTTGTTATCAGTGCGCCATTTTTGATTTTAGGTATTATTACTTTAGCTGTACTTATGGTGCCATTACTAGCTCCAGTTGGTTGGTATGGCACAGTTAATTGGCCTGTTACTCAAAACATGGTTGGTATCATTCAAAATGCAATAGGACTATTAATTACTATTGTTATTGTGTACTACAGCGCTGAGCTAGTATGGCGTGAACGTAATAGCGGCATGGGTGATATTGTCGATAGCTTTCCGGTGCATAATAGTGTGTTTTGGGTGTCTAAGCTATTGGCTTTAGTGAGTGTTATTGGTCTGCTTTATATTTTTAGTATGGTACTGACAATTACTGTACAGCTAATTAAAGGACAGTTTAATTTAGAGCTTGGACAATACCTATTTAGGTTAGGTTATTTTGCTTTTTTACCTTTTGTAATGCTCGCTATTCTGGCCTTTTTTCTGCAGATAATCAGTGCTAATAAATACATCGGCATGGGATTATTTGGACTGTATTATTTAGTGTCAATAGTGCTAAGTAATTATGGGTTTAGTCATAATATGTTTCATTTTGCCCAATTAAGTCCTGCTGCTTATTCAGATATTAACGGTTATGGTCATTACTTAACTGGAGTGGCATGGTACACACTTTATTGGGGAGGGTTAAGTGTGGTGCTAGCCGTTATTGGGCTTGCATTGTGGCACCGTGGCCCGTCACAAAGCTTACGCAATCGTTTTGCGCAGTTAAAATATAACTTAGGTCGAAAAGGGCAAGCGGCGGCAGTACTTGGGTTAGTGGTATTTATCGCTGCGGGCGCACAAATTTATTATAATACAAGAGTGCTGAATGATTTTTATACTAAAGATCAACTGGAAAACTTGCAAGTTGAATACGAGCAACAGTTTGTGCAGTATAAAGATGACCCACTGCCGATAATCACTGACGTTGATCTTAATGTTGCGATATATCCACAGCAGCGCAAAATACTCGCCACTGCCAATGTGCTTATTACCAATACTAGTGAGCAAGCAATTAAGCGATTTTTGGTGAGTAAACCGGATAACAGCCCTCAGTGGAGTGTTAAAATTGCCGGAGGGGACATCACTGAACAATTGCCTGACTATAACTCAGCGTGGTTTGAATTTACTCAGCCATTAATGCCTGGTGAAGTGCGCAAAGGTGAGATTTCAGTCGAGCGCAGCCACCAAGGTTTTGCCGATAGCAACACCGATACTAAGCTTGTTGCTAATGGCACCTTTATTGATAATTGGCGCTTATTCCCGCGCTTTGGTTATAACGACAGTTATCAATTAACGGATAAACATGAGCGTCGTAAACGTGGCTTACCTGAGCTACAGCGTGCTAATAAACTTGAAGACACTCAGTATTACAAACAAAGCATGTTTGGCGCGAATGGTGGTTTTATCAACTTTGCTGCAACCATTACTACTGATGAGTCGCAATTTGCAATTGCACCAGGTTATTTAAAAAGTGAAACAGTGACTGACGGACGACGCACGTTCCGTTATGAAATGGATTCACCAATAATAAACTTTTATGCCATTTTATCCGCTCGTTTAGAGTCTAAAAAAATAACGCATAATGGAGTAAATGTTGAAGTCTATTACCATCAAGACCATACGTGGAACGTGGATCGTATGATTGAGTCGGTTACTGATTCAATTGATTATTTTTCTGCGGAGTTTGGTCCTTATCAACATAAGCAAATGCGTATTATTGAGTTCCCTGGTTATGAGTCATTTGCACAAAGCTTTGCTAATACTGTACCTTATTCAGAGCAAATAGGCTTTATTACAGATAACCGAGACAGTACTAAGGTTGATGTACCGTATTATGTTACTGCTCATGAGGTGGCTCACCAGTGGTGGGGGCATCAGGTTACCGGAGCTAATGTGCAAGGTGCTGCAGTATTGTCAGAAAGTTTATCGCAATACAGCGCAATTATGGTACTTAAGAAAAAATACGGTGAGCAAAAGCTACGTAAATTCTTAAAGTATGAACTTGATAAGTATTTGCAAGGTCGCTCGGTTGAAGCGTATCAAGAAATGCCGTTGTATAAAGTAGAAAGCCAAGCGCATATTTATTACCAAAAAGGTTCAGTGGTGATGATGGCCATGCATGATTTGTTTGGTGAGGAGCGTTTAAACAGTATTTTAAAAGAGTTTGTTAGTGACTTTAAATATCAAAGTAATCCTTACCCGACCACGTTAGATTTACTTAGTTATTTGAAACGTGACGCGACTCCCGCAGAGCAAGCGTTCATTGATGATCAGTTTATGTATATCACTTTATATGAGCTGACAATGAAAGAAGCGAAAGTATCTGATGAGGCTGATAGTGATGGCTTGTACACGGTCACTCTAACTGTCGAGGCCGCTAAAAAGCGTGCCGATGGTCAAGGTGAAGAAGCAGAGCAACCACTTGATGAAATGATTGATATTGCATTATTTAACGATGATCCTGAAAACCTACTAGCTGAAGATTTTGTGATTTATTCACAAAAGCACCGGTTAGTAACCGGCACTAACACCATTGAACTAAAAGTGAAAGAAAAGCCGCTTTTCGCAGGGGTTGATCCTTTTGTTAAGTTAATTGATAAAGATAGTGTTGATAACTTGGCTAAGTTTTAGAGTTCGTTAGCTGAGACTTGGTTTATATCCACTTTCACAAGGTGAAAAGCCGCATTTATTGCGGCTTTTCTATTGCTCTAAAACGGGCTAATTCATCAGTTAACCATTTGCTAGCGGTTAATGTGCTACTATCAGGTAAAATAACCGTATAGGCTTTACCACTCCATGAACTTTTGCTGGCAAGGTTGTCAATAAAATCATCAGCGGTTTTTGCATAGCGTTTGGCTTTTCGGTATTTCATGGCTAAATGCTCAGCCGCTTCTTCACTGTTATGTTCATCGCCATTTCGAATAAACGTTGCTTTACTTTGCTTAATAAAACTAATTAAGTGACTGACTTCCTGATCTGCGCTTGCTGCAACACTTAGCCGACTAACGCACAGTAAAAGGCACGCTATAAAAACGTATATATTATGGGGTAAGTGTTTCATCTATAGCCTCATTTAGGTGTAAATTTACCATTATAGGATTGTGATCTGAGCTTTGTTGTTGTGGCACACGGGTTGTATTAACGGTCACACCGCGGGGCTATATTTGTTAAAGCGCAAGACCAAAAGCATTTGTCCGTTTATCATCAATATAAAGCGTTTTTGAGAAACCAAGCTTATAAAGTGCGGTAATAGCTACCTTTTGCCTTGCATCACTACATGCATTGAGTTCCCCTGCAAAAATAATCGGTCCTTGATGTTGTTACATCTTGCGTGAGTGTATGAGCTGTTTCAGTAACGCCTTTATATTCGTCTGACAATGGTGCTGTGGCCAATGCTGTGATGCTTAGCAAAGCAATGGCAATTGCTACAATAGCAATAAAAGAAAATGATTTTATCTGCATCAATGACTTTAAAGTAATTTGACTAAAAAGAATGTTACTGCATTTTAGGTGCTCTAAATAAGATAAAGTTCCTACAAAAGCTTGCCAAGCTAATGAATACAGTTTGTTTCTACATTTTCAATACAGTTTCTTACTTTTTTTAGTAGGCATTCATTTTACACTCTGCACCACTAAATTAATCAGGATTAAGTTATGCGAATTTTTTTAATAAGTTTGTTATTTATTGTGCTTGGAGGGTGTTCAGCTGTAACAATCCAACCACAAAAAATGGCTAAACTTAGCTCAAAACCAACTTATCAAGATAGCCGTCCATTTTTTATGTGGGGACTGGTTGGTGAGCAGCGTGTTGATGTAAAAAAGGTATGTGGCGATCAAACTGTGGTGCAAATGCAATCACAACAAACATTTACCGATGGTGCGCTAGGGTTAGTCACGTTAGGTATTTATGCACCACACACAATTAAAGTCTGGTGTCAGGAGCAAGGTAGCGAAGGAGTTGGAATATGAAAAAGTTAACAGGGTTGTTCACTATTGTATTTATTGTCGTGTTAGCGGGGTGTACTAATATTCATTTTGATAACGGTGAATATGATGACTTAGCTGAAAACCATAAAAGTGAGCAATGGCATCACAACTTTGCCGCCGCTCTTTATGAGGGCTCGAATGCGGTTGATTTATCTGAGATTTGCCCTGATCCGCAATGGCAAAGTGTGCACACTTATAAATCATTTACTAATGGCTTAGCAGAACTGGTTGTTAACGAAGTTGGGCCTATTTGGTACCCAAAAACAGTTGAGGTGAGTTGTGCACAGGTACCGTATAAAGTGCAGTAATTTTTAATAATCAAAGATCATGTTAAAGTTGTACTAGTTAAGTACCTTAACCTTATTTAACTCAATCATATAGTTAGCATCGCACTCACTTTTTAATGGGTGCTTTTTCTATGCTGGATATATTATCTTCTTCTCTCTATTAAAAGTATATTAAGTTAGTAGAATATAGTCCATTCGTATAGAGGCTGGCATTTTTTAGCATCGTGCACCAAATAGTTGAGAGATAATAATGAACAACGCAGAGCGTAAAATTGACGAACTAGTACTAGGGTTTTGGCGATTATTAGATTGGCAAATTACTCCACAACAGTGTTTAGCTTTTCTCGAGCAAGCAATTGAAGCTGGCGTAAGGCACACCGATCACGCTGACATTTACGGTGGATATGGCTGTGAAGCAGAGTTTGGTAAAACCTTGGCTTTAAAGCCAAGTATTCGAGATGAGATTAGAATTATTACCAAGTGTGGTATTAAACCTGCTTTTGCAAGCTTAGGATTAGCAGGCCAAGCTAATCATTACGATTCGAGTGCCGCACATATTATTAGCTCAGCACAGCAATCGTTAAAGCATTTTAATACCGATAGATTAGATGCATTACTTATTCATCGCCCTGATTATTTGATGAATGCAGACGAAGTAGCTGAGGCATTCACTACTCTTAAGCAAAATGGTGATGTACTCGATTTTGGTGTATCAAACTTTACGCCATCACAACTAAGTTTATTGCAGTCGCGTCTTGATTTTGAATTGGTGACCAATCAAATTGAATTTTCACCGTATGAAATGCAAGCACTTGATGATGGTAGTTTAGACCAATGTCAGTTACTTGATATTAAACCTATGTGTTGGTCACCTTTGGCTGGCGGTCGCATTTTTGCAGAAAATGATGAAAAAGCGATTCGCCTGCGTCAAGTACTTGAGCAAGTCGGCAGCGAAATTGGTGCAAGTTCTATTGATCAAGTGGTTTACGCGTGGTTATTAATGCACCCAAGTTCCCCATCAGTGGTACTGGGTACTGGCAACATTGAGCGTGTTAAATCGGCTGTTGCCGCTAAGCAGTTAAAACTCAGTCGTGAACAATGGTATCGTATTTGGCAGGGTTCAACAGGGCACAGTGTGCCATAGGAGTTGTAAGTTTTAAGCTATAAGCAGTCTGAGTTTAGAGTAAGTCTTGACATAAAATCTGAACTTAGTCGCTTTTACCGCTTACCAAGATCGAGAAAGGGCCTTACGGCCCTTAGTGTTGCAGCAAGTAACACATTCTTTTTTATAGGCTAAAGTCCATTGAAAAAGCAACGTAAGCCTTAATATCACTGTCATCCATATCGGTATCAGATAGACCAAAAGTGAAGCCATCTTTAGAGATAGATACGCCGTAGTCGATGATATCGTCATCACCAATAAAATCACCAGAGTAGTGACCTAAGTGTAAAGCCATTTCAGTGCCATTAGTACCAACAGCAAAACCGTAATCTGCAGTTAGGTATAGCGAATCACCAAAGTCTGTGCCATCACCGCTTGCGGCTGAAGTTGCAAGAACTGATGCGCCAAAGCTAAAGCCACCCATACTGATGCTACCGTAAATTTCAGAAAAATCAGCGTCTGCGCCAGAAGCTGCATCAGGGTAAGCGTAATAGATGTAGCCAACGTCGTAGCTCATATTTTCATTAATATCGCCACCAAAACCAGCATAGAGATCAAGCTCGTAGGTCATTTCATCGGCCCAGCTTGCATTTGAAGCCCAAGTACCAGCATAAAAACCTGATTCGTTGGCATAATCAATACCACCTGAAATTGCAGCATCACCACCGGTTTGTTCTTGACCACGCCATAAGTAGTTTGAAGTTGCTGCGGCATTGGCTGTTACTTCTGCATATGCTGCTGTAGATGTTGCACCCATGAGTACAAGTGTGCTGATCGCAATTGCTGATTTTAGTTTTAACATGTTTGGTATCCTGTTGTTATGCTGATTTTTTGGCTCGCAATTATTAATTAGATTGCAGTCTATAATTGCGGATCCTATTTTTAGTTGTCTACCAGGATAATTGCACTGCTTGTGCCAAGTTAAATGAAAAGCAATAATTTATATTTAAATTACTTTATAAACAACGATATAAATATTTATAGTGAAAGGAGGAGATTGTTTTTTACGAAGCCTGCGCACTTTATTGGTGCGTAAAAAAACCCGCATGCACAACTCAGTTGCAGCGGGTTTTTGTATTTTTTACTGTGGTTTAACCAAAAATAGTACGCATTAGGCTGATTGTTTCGTTCACGCCACGGCCTTTTTGTACTTCGCTGATAATTGAATCACGCTTTGCGCGAATATGCTCAGGCATATCGTCAGCAGCAAGTGCGCGATCAACAAGTATTTCAGCAGACTCTTTACCACGACGCACTTTTCTAGTGCCAGTGGTTGTTGTACGCTTTGGTTTACTCAATAACTTGATGTAGTTAGAGTTTTCAGGCGTGTTTTTGTCCGCGTGGTAGAAGAAGCACGGAATTAACGCTTTGATTGCAACAAGTTGTTGATCCAGCTCGCTGTCACCACTTGCCATTTTAAACCAAGACATACCATGAACTGCTTGGACAATATCCTGCCAATAACGCGCAAAGTCACGATTATTTAATTTAGTAATAGCCAATGCTGAACAAAGTGCATCTAAACGGGTGTTATTAATTGGTGTAAAAACATCTGGGCGGCGCATTGCTAATAGACGAGTTGCCGGTGCAAGCGTTGGCTTTTCATTGCTAGCAGTAAAGGCTTTTAAATATTTGACCACAAATTCTTGGTAATCAGCTTCAGTTACTTCACCTTCTAAAGGTATATGTGCTAATGCTTCATCAAATAATGCCGGCAGGTCGGCAAGCATTTGATGAAAAGCTTTGGCGCTTTTAGTAGAGCTAAACCATTCAACATCAAAATTATAACTACTTGGATCCAGTGCAGAAGTATGTTTGCCACTAAATGCTAATAAATCTTCAGGGATCATCTCTTTCAGTGATTGCTCGCGAATACCAGCTATATAGTTGGCAAGGCGTAACTGTTCATCAAGGGCTAACACATCTTTATGTTGCTCTATAAATACACTAACTACAGGCCAAGGCGCTACGCGTAATGTTTTCAATTGTAAGAAGCTAATTGCTGAAACTAATAAGTCATTAAGCTTTTTTAAAATTGGTAATTGATTGGTTTCGAGTAAGTCATGATTAATACGGTCACGGCTAGCATTAAGTAGTTCATAGCACCAACCTAAGAAGTCTTCAGGATGATTTTCTATTTTCACCGCCATCAGGTTTAAGCTGATTTCAGAAGCCTGCTTTAGAATATTTTGATAAATATGGCCTTCTTGTTCGCCTAATGCCATTTGTGAAGGTGAAATGAGCAATTTTTTCATGCCTGATGGTACTCCGGTTAAATACATTTTTCAGTTGTTTAATTTTAGCGCAAAACGTCTTAAAACAACAGGGCTGTGCATCATACCGGAGAATACAGGGGATGCAATCTTGATAAGTTAAATCTGCACAAGATTGCATTTAAAGGGGTTAATCTGCTTCTTCAAGTGAAAATAACTGCTCCACAGTAGTTTCAAACTGCCGAGCTATCTTCAATGCAATGATCACTGAAGGTGTAAAGCGTGATGTTTCGACCGTGCTGATTGTTTTGCGTGAAACGGCGATAGCATCGGCTAGCTCTTGCTGTGAAAGCCCAGCGGCTTTGCGAAATTCAGCTATATGGTTTTGCACATTATCTCCTAATCACGGCTTTGCCAAAAAATTGAAAAGCCATATACCAAACTCATAACAGCTAAGTAAAAGGTGGCCATGGTACTGTGTGTTACATCAACAGCAAGGTTATCTGAAGCTAAATATATCGCCCCCATGCTAAACAGCAGAGCGAGTACAACATGTTTATAGGCTATCGTGTCTATAGTATTTAAATACTCATCTTTATAAGTCAGGCGGTAACTTAATTTCCATGTAAAGCCACCTCTGATCACAAACATAAAAAATGAACCAAGAAAAGCAGCACTTCCTAAAAACAGCAGCGGTGCTGATGTGTGATTAAGCATGGGGTAAACGCTAATAATTAGTAAGGTTATACCCATGAAGATCGAAAACCATGCGTTTTGGTTCATAAATTTTTCTTCGGTTTTAATATCTTGTTGTTTCATAAAGTCCATCCTGTGAAAGTGTTAATTTATATTTTTGTAACCTACAGGTATCAATGTAACCTTGGGGTATCATTTGGTCAAGTTGTTTTTTGTAACCTAAAGGTATCAAAATATTTCAGTCACAATTCATATATTCAATGTAGAATGCAGGGAATAGCATTTTTATTCGTTGCACAATGATTTTAATGCTAACTCCCGCTATGATAAGAACATTATTTGCACATTTGAAAGGACCATCATGAAGACCTTATTTAAAGTTATTGGTGTCATATTATTATTGCTTGTTGCTTTAATTATTGCTGCACCGTTTTTAATTCCAACCGATGCCATTTTTAATAAAGTCTCTGAGCAGGTTGAGCAAACCACAGGGCGTACTTTAACTATTAAAGGCGATAAAACATTATCCGTTTTTCCTTCTTTGAAGCTTGAACTTGAAGATGTGCATTTTGCCAATATGAAAACTGGCTCACGTGCAGATATGGCAAGCATGCAGCAACTTGCAGTTCATATTCCTTGGTTTTCGCTATTTGGTGGTGAACTTAAACTAGAAAAGTTTGTGATTAATGAACCAAATATTCTGCTTGAAACAGATAAAAATGGTAAAGCTAACTGGCAGTTATTTGATGCAGTAGCTAAGAAACCTGAGCAGCAAACTCAAGCAGGTGAGGCAGTCAAACTACCTGAAAATTTCGATATTCAATTAGGTGAAGTAGCTATATATGGTGGGTCGTTTACTTATTTAGATGGTCAAACGGGAGCTAAACAGCAAATTAGCGATTTAGAATTAGCTATTTTACTGCCTTCACTGCATAAATCACTCGAAGTAAAAGGTGGGATCACTTATATGCAAGAGCGCTTTGAGCTTGATGTAACAGTTGATAACCCAGCTAAAGCAATAGAAGGTGATACATTTAATGTGACAACTGATGTCACTTCAAAGTTAGTTGATGTTGAGTTTAAAGGCTTAATAGACGGTCAAGGTAAAGATATTCAAGGTCAATTAGCGCTCAGTGGTGATTCAGTAAAAGACATTGCCAAATGGCAGGGAGTCGAGCTGAACGCTAAAGAAAGCGCCTTTAATGCATTTAGTGTTAGCGGCAAAATGCGTATGCAAGGTGATAAGTTCAACCTAGCTGAATTAGTCGCCACTCTTGATGCATTAGAGATCAAAGGAAAAAGCGAGCTTAATTTAGGTAAGCGTTTAGCCGTTAATGCTGACATCGATTTAGGTATGCTGGACTTAAATCCTTACTTACCTGAGGTGGTAGCGCCAGCAGATAAACCAGAACCTAAAAGTGACGAGCCAGCCAAACCAATTGTATGGGATGACACAAAAATGGATTTAAGTGGCTTAAATGCCTTAGATGCGAATGTGGTGATCCGTTCAAGTGGCTTAAAAGCAAATGAAATCAAACTTGGTGCTAATCAATTCACTGTAAACCTTAACAAAGGCTTAGCAAAAATCAGCCTAGATAAGTTTGCCGCCTACGAAGGTAATGGTAAAGGCACAGTAACGGTTAATGCGAAACAAGCCCCTTACAAAATCAGCACCAACTTCTCGTTAGATAAAATAGATGCACAACCATTGCTAACAGATGCCGCAGGCTTTGATAAGCTAATGGGCAAAGGCTCACTCAATTGGGACTTAGCAACATCAGGTCAGAGCCAAAAAGACTTTATGAGTGCCCTACAGGGTAAACTAGCATTTGAATTTGCCGATGGTGCAGTAAAAGGCGCCAACATTGCTGAAATGGTTCGCAAAGGCAAAGAGCTAATTAAGGGTAACTTTGGTGCAATATCACAAGGACTAGATACTGGCTTTGATAATTCCCAGCAAACCGACTTCTCTGCGCTAACGGGTAGCTTTAACTTTACCAATGGCGTAGGTAAAAACACAGATCTGAGTTTGTTAAGTCCATTAGTACGTATTAGTGGTGAAGGCGATGTTAATCTACCTGCAACAACAGTTAACTACCGCTTAGTGACAGGCATAGTCGATTCACTCGAAGGACAGGGTACCCAAGATGACAGTACCGGCTTTAAAATTCCAGTGCGAATCAAAGGACCATTTCATGATGTTGGCATCAGCTTAGATGTAAGCAAAGCGGCAGAAGATGAAGTAAAAGAAAAAGCGAAAGATAAAATTAAAGATAAGTTAAAAGGTTTGTTTGGCAAATAATGCCGATTTTATTCGGTGATAAAACAATCAGGGCATAAAATTGCCCTGATTGTTTTATAATCAATGCTAAAATAGCAAAATATGTTTCATCGACAAAACAACCATCCTTGTTATTCTAAATTAATTAAAAAATAACCTACCACTACCCCCGCAATGCTGATACAATTGCCCGCCCTTGGGAGACAACTAGATTGTTTTTTGAGTGGTTTTTAACCTAAATGTCTTGATTTTAAACAAATTTAAGACAGTTGTAATAACTACACCGGAGGTCATTAACATGATCCAAATGCAAACTCAGCTGGAAGTTGCTGATAACAGCGGCGCTCGCAAAGTGCAGTGTATTAAAGTCTTAGGCGGTTCGCACCGTCGTTATGCAGCGATTGGTGACATCATTAAAGTTTCTGTTAAAGAAGCGATTCCTCGCGGTAAAGTGAAGAAAGGTGATGTTAAAAACGCGGTAGTTGTGCGTACTAAGAAAGGCGTTCGTCGTCCAGATGGTTCTTTGATCCGTTTTGACAGCAATGCGGCTGTTATCTTAAATGATAACTTGCAGCCAATTGGTACACGTATTTTCGGCCCTGTGACTCGCGAACTTCGTAATGATAAGTTCATGAAAATCGTTTCACTAGCCCCAGAAGTACTGTAAGGAGTCAATCATGGCAGCAAAAATCCGTCGTGATGACGAAGTAATCGTTCTAGCAGGTAAAGACAAAGGTAAGCGCGGCAAAGTGCTTTCAGTTGTTACCGAGTCTGGTCGAGTATTTGTCGAAGGCATTAACTTAATCAAGAAGCACCAAAAGCCGGTTCCACAATTGAACCAGCCAGGTGGTATTGTTGAGAAAGAAGCGTCTATTGACGTATCAAACGTTGCGATCTTCAACTCGGAAACGAGTAAAGCAGATCGTGTAGGTTTCAAGATTGAAGATGGTAAGAAATTACGTATCTTTAAATCTACTGGTAAAACTATCTAATAGTTGGAGTAGAATGATGGCGAAACTGCATGAAGTATATAAAGACAAAGTAGTTGCTGAACTTCAAGAGAAGTTTGGTTTCAGCTCTGTCATGCAAGTCCCTCAGATCGAAAAGATCACATTGAATATGGGCGTGGGCGAAGCCCTAGCTGACAAGAAAATTCTAGACAACGCTGTTGCGGATCTAGAAGCAATCGCTGGTCAGAAGCCACTCATTACTAAAGCACGCAAATCTGTTGCTGGCTTTAAAGTACGTGAAGGCTACCCAATTGGTTGTAAAGTAACCCTACGCGGCGAGCGTATGTGGGACTTTTTTGAGCGTTTGGTTTCAATCGCTATCCCACGTATCCGTGACTTCCGTGGTGTAAGTGCTAAGTCTTTTGATGGACGTGGTAACTACAGCATGGGCGTACGTGAACAAATCATCTTCCCAGAAATTGATTATGATAAAGTAGACCGCGTACGCGGTATGGATATCACAATCACTACATCTGCGAAAACAGATGAGGAAGGCCGTGCGTTGTTAGAAGCGTTTAACTTCCCATTCAAGAAATAAGGGTAGGGTTATGGCAAAGAATTCTATGAAAGCGCGCGAAGCAAAGCGCACGAAATTAGTTGCTCAGTTCGCTGAAAAGCGCGCAGCACTAAAAGCTATCATCAGTGATGTGAAAACATCTGACGATGATCGTTGGGACGCGGTACTTAAGCTACAAGCTTTACCACGTGATTCTAGCCCTGCACGTCAACGTAATCGTTGTAACATTACGGGCCGCCCACATGGTTACCTTCGCAAATTCGGCATGAGCCGTATTAAAGTTCGCGAAGCAGCTATGCGCGGTGAAATTCCTGGCCTTAAAAAGGCTAGCTGGTAATAGAATCACGGGAGTAAGACTATGAGCTTGCAAGATCCTATCGCGGATTTGTTTACACGAATTCGTAACGGTCAGTCAGCGAAAAAAGTATCTGTAACGATGCCTAATTCAAAGCTGAAAGTAGCATTAGCTAAAGTATTAAAAGATGAAGGTTATATCGTTGATTTCACAATCAGCGGTGATGTTAAACCTGAGCTTTCTATCGAGTTGAAATACTTCGAAGGCAAAGCTGTTATTGAAAATATCCAGCGTGTTAGCCGCCCTGGTTTACGTATCTATAAGAGACGTGACGAATTACCAAAGGTAATGGGTGGTCTAGGTATCGCTATCGTATCAACTTCTAAAGGCCTAATGACAGACCGCGCCGCACGTAGTGCTGGTGTTGGTGGTGAAATCATTGGTTTTGTAGCTTAATCGGAGGGGAACTATGTCTCGCATAGCAAAGGCACCAATTAATGTTCCTGCCGGTGTAGAAGTTACATTAAAAGGCCAGGACATCACAGTTAAAGGCAAAAACGGCGAATTAACGCGTACTATCAACTCTGCAGTTGAAGTACAACTTAACGACAACGTTATTACAACTTTACCTCGTGAAGGCGTAGCCAATGCATGGGCACAAGCAGGTACTGCTCGCGCTCTAATCAACAATATGATTGTTGGTACGCATGAAGGTTACGAGAAGAAACTTCAGTTAGTAGGCGTTGGTTACCGTGCTGCAGCTAAGGGTAAAACATTAGATTTAACTCTTGGTTTCTCACACCCAGTTAATTTCGCAGTTCCTGAAGGAATTACGATTGAAACTCCAAGCCAAACAGAAGTTCTAGTTAAGGGCGTAGATAAGCAGTTAGTTGGTCAAACAGCTGCTAACATTCGTGCATACCGTAAACCTGAGCCTTATAAAGGTAAGGGTGTTCGTTATTCAGATGAGAATGTACGCCGTAAAGAGGCTAAGAAGAAGTAAGGTAAGACGATGGATAAAAAAACAGCTCGTCTACGTCGTGCTAAACGCACTCGTAGAAATTATATTGAACAAGGCACAACGCGTCTTGTTATCCACCGCACGCCACGTCACATTTACGCTCAAGTTGTAAACGCTGAGGGTAATGTACTGGCTGCTGCTTCTACTGTTGAGAAAGCTATTAGCGAAACAGTTAAAGGCACAGGCAACGTTGCAGCTGCGCAAGCAGTTGGTAAAGCGGTTGCTGAACGTGCGGCTGACAAAGGCATCGAAAAGATTGCTTTTGATCGCAGTGGCTTTAAATATCACGGCCGTGTGAAGGCGCTAGCAGATGCTGCGCGTGAAGCCGGTTTGCAATTCTAGGAGTAGACAATGGCTAACGTAGAAGCAAAGCAACAACAGCCTGATCTAGCTGAAAAGCTAATCGCGGTGAACCGTGTGTCTAAAGTAGTTAAAGGTGGTCGTATCTTTAGCTTCACTGCACTAACTGTAGTTGGTGACGGCGCAGGTAAAGTAGGTTTCGGTTATGGTAAAGCACGTGAAGTTCCAGCTGCTATTCAAAAAGCAATGGAAAAAGCACGTCGTAACATGATCAACGTAGACCTAAATGGCAACACATTACAGCATCCTGTTAAAGGACGTCATGCTGGCTCTCTTGTGTTTATGAAACCAGCATCTGAAGGTACTGGTATCATCGCAGGTGGTGCTATGCGTGCAGTACTAGAAGTTACTGGTGTGCAGAACGTACTTTCTAAATGTTACGGTTCTACTAACCCGATCAACGTTGTACGTGCAACGATCTCAGCTCTTGAGAATATGAATTCTCCTCAGTCGATCGCTGCAAAACGTGGTCTTCGAGTAGACGAGATTCTGGGGTAAACCATGGCTAATAAAACTGTAAAAGTAACACAAGTAAAGAGCTCTATCGGTCGTTTACCGAAACATAAAGCTACATTACGCGGTCTTGGTTTACGTCGTATCAATCACACTGTTGAGTTAGAAGACACAGCATGTGTACGTGGTATGATCAACCAAGTTTCATACATGGTTAAGGTTGAGGGGTAATTCGAATGCATTTGAATACACTTTCTCCTGCTGCAGGTTCTAAATCTGCTGGTAAACGTGTTGGTCGTGGTATCGGTTCTGGTCTAGGTAAGACTGGTGGCCGTGGTCACAAAGGTCAAAAGTCACGTTCTGGCGGTAAAGTACGCGTTGGTTTTGAAGGCGGTCAAATGCCTATGCAACGTCGTCTACCTAAGTTTGGTTTCACTTCTCGCAAATCTTTAGTATCTGCAGAAATAAACCTATACGAGATCGCTAAAGTTGAAGGCGATGTGGTAGACCTAGGTACGCTACAGGCAGCTGGTCTAGTTAAAAAGAACGTTCTGTTCGTTAAAGTTGTTAAATCTGGCGAAGTTTCACGCGCTGTTACCGTTAAAGGCCTTAAAGCCTCTAAAGGTGCTCGCGAAGCTATCGAAGCCGCCGGAGGCAAGGTAGAAGACTAAGGAAGTACTAATGGCTAAACCAGGTCAAGATACACAAAGTGCACAAAGTGGGCTTTCGGAATTGAAACGTCGATTACTATTCGTATTGGGCGCTATCATTATTTACCGTCTAGGTTCATTTGTGCCAATCCCTGGGATTGACGCCGCTGTACTTGCCGATTTCTTCGAGCAACAAAAGGGCACCATTGTTGAAATGTTCAACATGTTCAGCGGTGGTGCGCTTGAGCGTGCTTCGGTGTTAGCACTGGGTATAATGCCTTACATCACAGCTTCAATTATTACGCAACTATTAACGCATATGTATCCTCCGTTTATAGAGCTTAAGAAAGAAGGTGAACAAGGTCGTAAGAAAATTAGCCAGTACACACGCTACGGCACGCTCTTGCTTGCTACTATCCAATCGATCGGTATTGCCACAAGCTTACCGGGTATGATGGACGGGTTAGTTGTTAACCCAGGTCTCGGTTTCTACTTCACCGCAGTGGTGAGTTTAGTAACTGGTACTATGTTCCTGATGTGGTTGGGCGAGCAAATAACTGAACGTGGTATCGGTAACGGTATCTCAGTTCTAATATTTGTTGGTATTGTAGCTAACCTGCCGTCTGCTATTGGTTCGACAGCCGAAATGGCGCGCCAAGGTGATTTACATGTTTTAGCACTGTTATTGATTGCGGTAATCGTATTCGCTGTTACTTATCTTGTAGTGTTCTTTGAACGTGGACAACGTCGTATCGTCGTTAACTACGCAAAGCGCCAACAAGGTCGTCAAGTATTTGCTGCCCAAAGCACGCATTTACCACTAAAAGTAAACATGGCGGGTGTTATTCCACCAATCTTTGCTAGCAGTATAATTCTGTTCCCTGGTACTATTGCCAGCTGGTTCGGCCAGGGTGAAGGTCCTGTCGCTGATGTGCTACAAGCGATTGCTACAACGTTGACTCCAGGTCAGCCTTTGTATGCAATAGTTTTAGCTGCGGCTATTATCTTCTTCTGCTTTTTCTACACAGCGTTGGTTTTTAACCCACGTGAAACAGCAGATAACCTGAAAAAATCTGGCGCATTTATCCCAGGTATTCGTCCAGGCGAGCAGACATCGAAATACATTGATAAAGTGATGACACGCCTGACATTGGCAGGTGCTTTGTATATAACCTTTATCTGTCTGGTGCCCGAATTCATGACCATGGCATGGCAAACGCCATTCTACTTCGGCGGTACATCAATTTTGATTATCGTTGTTGTGATCATGGACTTTATGGCACAAGTACAGACTCATATGATGTCTCATCAATATGATTCTGTGCTGAAAAAAGCGAACCTTAAAGGCTACGGTCGATAAGGTCAGTTTACGGAGTTGAGCAATGAAAGTACGTGCTTCCGTTAAGAAAATATGCCGTAACTGTAAAGTTATTAAACGTGCCGGTGTTGTACGTGTAATTTGCAGTGAGCCTAAGCATAAGCAAAGGCAAGGTTAATTTATAAGTCGTGCAGGCTGAGGTTTCTCGGCCTGTGTTTTCAGTTGTGATTTGGTCTTCGTTTGAGTATCCTTACGGGCTCTTCAAACAGATGATAACCGAATTCAAATATAGGAGATGTGTTAGTGGCCCGTATCGCTGGCATTAACGTCCCTGATCATAAACATGCAGTTATTGGTTTAACAGCTATTTATGGCATAGGTAAGACTCGCTCTAAGGCTATCTTAGTAGCGACTGGTATCGCCGAAACCACAAAAATCGGTGAACTTTCAGACGAAACACTTGACGTATTGCGTGAAGCAGTTGGCAAGTACACTGTAGAAGGTGATCTTCGTCGTGAAGTTACTTTGAATATCAAGCGCCTTATGGACCTTGGTTGTTACCGTGGCCTACGTCACCGTCGCTCTTTACCACTACGTGGTCAAAGAACAAAGACTAACGCGCGTACCCGTAAGGGTCCTCGTAAGCCTATTAAGCGATAAGGGGATAGTATTATGGCTAAGACACCAATTCGTCGTAAAAAGGTTAAAAAGCAAGTTGCTGATGGTATGGCTCATGTTCATGCTTCTTTCAACAACACTATTGTTACAATTACCGACCGTCAAGGTAATGCACTATCATGGGCTACTGCCGGTGGTTCAGGTTTCCGTGGTTCACGTAAATCTACACCATTCGCTGCTCAGGTTGCTGCAGAGCGTGCAGGTACTGCTGCTCAAGAATACGGTTTAAAAAATCTAGAAGTTTTCATCAAAGGTCCAGGTCCAGGTCGTGAATCTGCTGTACGTGCTTTGAATGCTGCTGGTTACCGTATCACCAACATTACTGACGTGACGCCAATACCACACAATGGTTGTCGTCCACCGAAGAAACGTCGCGTTTAACAATAGGTTAGGAGAAATAACATGGCAAGATATTTGGGCCCTAAGCTCAAGCTGAGTCGTCGTGAAGGTACTGACCTGTTCCTTAAGAGCGGCGTAAGAGCTATCGACTCTAAGTGTAAACTTGAGACTGCACCTGGTCAGCACGGCGCTCGTAAAGGTCGCTTATCTGATTACGGTTTACAATTACGTGAAAAGCAAAAAGTACGTCGTATCTACGGTGTATTAGAAAAGCAATTCCGTAACTACTACAAAGAAGCTGCTCGCCTTAAGGGCAACACAGGTGAAAACTTGTTACAGCTTTTAGAGCAACGTTTAGACAATGTTGTATACCGCATGGGTTTTGCAAGCACACGTGCTGAAGCACGTCAGTTAGTAAGCCACAAAGCGGTTTTAGTTAATGGTCGTGTAGTGAACATTCCTTCATTCGTAATTACTCCAGAAGATGTAGTAGTTATCCGTGAAAAGTCTAAGACACAAGCTCGTATCATCGCTGCTCTAGAACTAGCCGAGCAACGTGAAAAACCGACTTGGGTTGAAGTTGACGGTAAGAAAATGGAAGGTAATTTCAAACGCCTACCAGAGCGTTCAGACCTGTCTGCGGACATCAATGAACAACTAATCGTCGAACTTTACTCTAAGTAAAGTTAAGAGTTAAGAGAGGATAAAATGCAGGGTTCTGTTACAGAATTTCTAAAACCAAGGTTAGTCGATATCGACGCTATTAACCCAACTCGTTCTAAAGTAGTTTTAGAGCCATTAGAGCGTGGCTTCGGTCATACTCTTGGGAATGCCTTACGCCGTATACTTCTTTCGTCAATGCCAGGATGTGCAGTAACCGAAGTTGAAATCGACGGTGTGTTGCACGAATACAGCGCGAAAGAAGGCGTACAAGAAGACATCATTGAAATTCTGTTAAATCTTAAAGGTCTAGCAGTTACTTTGGAAGGTAAAGATGAAGTTTTTCTTACCCTGACTAAGTCTGGTGTAGGCCCTGTGACTGCGGCTGATATTCAGCACGACGGCGATGTAACCATTGCCAACCCAGATCATATTATTTGTCATTTAACGGCAGATAATAGTGCGATCAGCATGCGAATTCGTGTTGAACGTGGTCGTGGGTATGTGCCGGCATCTAGCCGTTTATCCTCTGATGACGATGAGCGTCCAATTGGTAGATTGTTGCTTGATGCATCATTTAGCCCAGTTGAACGTATTGCGTACTCGGTTGAATCAGCACGTGTTGAACAACGTACAGACTTAGACAAGTTAATCATTGATATGGAAACAAACGGCACTATAGATCCAGAAGAAGCGATCCGCCGTGCGTCGACTATCTTAGCTGAGCAGCTAGAAGCATTCGTAGACTTACGTGATGTTACTGAGCCAGAAGAGAAAGAAGAGAAGCCAGAATTCGATCCTATTCTACTTCGTCCAGTTGATGATCTTGAACTAACAGTGCGTTCAGCAAACTGTTTGAAAGCCGAGCAAATTCAATATATCGGTGATTTAGTTCAGCGCACAGAAGTCGAGCTTCTTAAAACGCCTAACTTAGGCAAGAAGTCTCTGACTGAAATTAAAGACGTGCTAGCTTCACGTGGTCTATCTCTAGGTATGCGCCTAGAAAATTGGCCACCTGCAAGCCTAGCTGAATAATCTAAATCACTATATTAGTTTAGTTAGAAGGATAGGGTCATGCGCCATCGTAAGAGTGGTCGTCAATTAAACCGTAACAGCAGCCATCGTAAAGCGATGTTCAGCAATATGGCAGGTTCTTTGGTGAAACATGAAATCATCAAAACTACTTTGCCAAAAGCGAAAGAGTTACGTCGTGTAATTGAACCTTTAATCACACTGGCTAAGACTGACAGTGTAGCAAATCGCCGTTTAGCGTTTGCTCGCACGCGTGATAAAGAAGTAGTTGGTAAGTTGTTCAGTGAAATCGGTCCTCGCAATACAGACCGTCCAGGTGGTTACACTCGTATTATTAAGTGTGGCTTCCGTGCTGGTGACAATGCACCAATGGCTTATATTGAACTAGTAGGTCGCACATCTGCGAACGAAGAAGTTCAAGAAGACGCGCAGTCTGCTGAGTAAGTCTTAAAGACACCAAAAAGCCGAGCATAAGCTCGGCTTTTTAATATCTAAAATTTGGCAAAAAATAATATCGCTATCAGTATCCCTGTATATAGTGCAAGATCTCAACTATACCATTATCAAACCAACATCTTTGTAAGCCACTAAGCGTCACTAGAATCTACTTCCCTTAATAACCATTTGTTATTCAACTAGCTTGTTAATTTAAATTTCATGGTCGGTAATAACATTTATAGCTTTGAAAGTTATCTTGCTACTGAATATGTAGCTGTATAAATCTATAGAGTCTACTTTTATCTATGATTTAAATGCGTGATAACTGCGACTGTCAGTGTTTGACCCTCATAAGTTATTAACAATATACATAGGTAAAGATTATAAACTTAGGTCATTTGATCAAAATATTGATCATTTCAGTAGTGGATCGTTTTTTCGATTAAAGATTGAATCTGGGTTTCTTCATTTAACTTGCACTTATATAGTTAAAAACAGTCTAGTTTAGTGTTGTTTTTGAGCGTTTAGCTTAAATACTCAGCGAACAGTGTTTTATTTTAAGTTTTCTTCAAAAAAAGGTTGATCTGTTTTTGGATCTCCCTATAATGCAACCCCACTGAGACG
>TARA_R110001606_G_scaffold107625_1_pt1 | contig 36825 bp, 28 predicted proteins | sample TARA_R110001606 | Tara Oceans TARA_R110001606 (sample SAMEA4398315) | marine metagenome | biome: Polar Biome; feature: [SRF] surface water layer (ENVO:00010504); material: water (ENVO:00002006), including particulate matter (ENVO:01000060) such as... | depth 5 m
AATAATATTGAAGGGGTGAACCAATACCAGAAAGTATTGTGTCGCTATCTCAAAACCCCCAAATTGATCAGGGCTTTATATAAGAAATGACTGAACGAGCACTTGAATATCTCGACCAATTAACGGGGGAAGGTATTCATTGTAGGAACGCTGACTGCCACTTTCTGCCGCCAAAAAAAGTGAGGTAAAAACTACCTGTGTGGCATAGCTGGAGGCAGGAATATCTACAGACATGGTGCTTTTCATGTCCGTTTGAGCCTCTACTAGCTGGCTGAAATCAGAGCAGCAATCGCTCTTTTTCAGGTTTCCGCCAGGGTTGTGGTTGTCGGAAGGACACCCCGGGTTTTCATTCATTGAGCAAGCCGAAGCGTCAACAAAAACGGCTACACTTTCAACCCTTCCACCACATAAATGCGTGTTGATGGTGAAACTCATTGAGCTCAGGAGCACAATGCAGGAAAAGAGTATTGCAAATATTTTTCGGAACAGTTGCATGCGTCGTGAAAACGCACACAAGCTAAAAAAAGTTTTCCATTAGGTAAGAATAAACTTTGCAGTCCAATAAGCGGCTCATTCAAACCGTTCCAAAAATGACTTTACCGGCCAACATGCCCGGTCGGGGTCAAAGCGTAACGCAGAAGTAGTTGTACCAGGCATATTGTACAAAAAACTACCTCGCTAGTCGGTCATTGATCACAAAGTTATGATCATTTTCCCCAATTGTTGGCCTAACGCCATTCTTTCGAAAGCCTTATTAATGTCTTCGAGGCCAAATAGGCTGTCAACTACCGGGTGTAGCTTGTGGACGCCAAAGAAATCTATCATTGCCCGGAACTCCTCATCGTTTCCCATAGAAGATCCATGAATAGATAGCTGCTTCCAAAAAATGGTGCTTGGATTCAACTGGGTGATTTTCCCAGCCGTTCTACCAAAAAGGACAATTCTGGCACCTGGATTGGCTAATTCTGTGAGGGCTGCAAAGCCTGTTCCGGCCGCACTATCGATGATAATATCAAATCCTCCGGCCAATGCCAGCAGCTTTTTGTCCCAACCAGGTTCCTTGTAGTTGACACCAGCTTTGGCCCCAAGACTGACGGCCATTTGAATTTTCTCCTCGCTGCCTGAGGTAACATAGGCGTTGGCACCAGCTGCAATGGCGAATTGCAAGGCAAACAGAGCGGCTCCGCCACCTACTCCCGTGACCAACACGTTGCTTCCTGTTTCGAGTTCCCCTCTTATAAAAAGGGCCCGGTAAGCAGTAAGCCCTGCCAGCGGTATGGCTGACGCCTCGTCGAAGTCCAGATGCGAAGGTTTTTCATAAACGTACTCAACGGGTATACTGATATACTCGGCGAATGTTCCATTTCGGGGGAAACCGAGAATTTGATAATCGGGCCCCTGCACTCGTGGATTGCTCCCCCAGTTCAACGAGGGGTTGATCATTACCGCTTTACCTATCCATGTGCTCGCCACACCAGGCCCGACTTCCGTTATTTCACCAGCTCCATCCGATCCCATAATGACTGGGGACAGGCTAACGATGCTCCTCTCCCGCATCGACCAAAGTTCATGATGATTGATTGATGCCGTTTTTAGTTTAACCAGCACTTCGCCTTTGGCGGGTGCAGGGGTTTCCATTTCGGCCACCTCCAGCTGATATGATGCCTGATTAAGTACAGCTGCTTTCATGCGTTTTGAGTTCTATTACTGAATTCCAGAAAAAAAACCACCCTTTTTTGAGAGTGGTTTTCGAAAGTTACCTAAGAATATCCTGAGCGCCTTGCGGCAAAATACGTCCCCAATCTCCAACAATGCCTGTAACCGACACCGTCCCCCGTGGAAGCAGATGGCTGCTGAAATACGCATGACTGTAAGTGGTAACAATAGCCCCTGATGTCTCAGAAATCAGCCCCCAGCTACCCTCAAACGTTCTTACTCCGTCAGCTTCCCGAAATGTAGCGCCTGAAACGGTCACTCTCATGCCTGCATAGTTGCCCGTGTGCAACTGCTCAAAAGTAATGACCTTCGGAGCCATCGTTTGGTTATGCTGCAGTACCTGGCCAAGCATGTGATGCACATCGATCATTCCTTTTTGGCCATTGTAAATATTACCGGTGGCATTTTTCAGATTGATTCGGACCCTGTCGCCTGTTTTCAGGAAGTTTCTCACAGAAAAGCGAAGCATTATACCGCCCGTTTCGTCCTGAATATAGACAGTTCTATTGTCCAGCACATTTTCACCTGATGTAATCACACCTTCAATAAAATAATCGGTCGACATCCAAAATTGACCATCAAACTCATCGAAGTAGTTTCTTAACTCAGCAATGCTGTGTACTTCACTGATTGGCTCCTTATCATTTTCTTCAATCCTTACCGCCAATTGCAAAATCTCTCCTTTTTCAAGTCTGCCCGTGGTGGCGTCAATGCTGAAGGTCATGTCATAGGTACCTAACACCAACGCATCATCGGCTGGGAAGATAGTGAACTGAACAGCGCTTGCACCGGGCAAAACCTCTATTTCAATCTTATTTTGAACAGCTACTGGCACAGTAGTGAAATGAGTTCCATAATTGCGACCGTCGGGTGCGTCAATCACAAGCGTTACCGTTTCCTTTTCCGTCAAAGGATTGGTCAGCTTGAGATTAACAGCATAGCCATTCTCTTCGTACTCTGAAAGGTGAAGGAATACGTCCTCGAAATTGATTCTGGCTCCCGCAGGCTCTTCGGGCAATTCCAAAAGCTTTACATTTGACGTTGCCTTACTGCCAATCAAATAGCCTTGCGACACGTTGGCCAAGGTGAGAGTGATTGTCGATTCGTCCCTCTTGTCGTCATTTTTCAGCCTGTGCACTGTGAAAATGTTTGTGCGCATTACCTCCTGAAAGTCCATTCTCACCACGCCGTTCACTGCCGCTGGCTTGGTAAAGAAGTCCTCACCATATACCGCATTGCCAAATAATTTAATAAAAACAGTGCCGTCAGATGGCGCATCAGCGCTTAAAGCCACTACCACCTGAACAGAATCGCCTACCTCAGCAATATTGTGGGTAGTGTTTAAAAATTCGACCGACACGGCTACCGGACCTGGTTCCTGATCGTCGTCTTTCGAACAGCCAAATAGCGTTGCACCAATGGCAACAGCATAAAAAAATGATTTTAAAAAATGAGTCTTCATTGAATTTTGAGTTTTACCTTTAAATGATGTGTTGTTGAAAAAAGCGTATAATTATCCTGCAAATCCGACTAAGGAAAAAATCAACTACCAAAGGATAACGAGCTCACGGCCAGCCGAATCGCCGGAAAAAAGCACTCCTATCCCTGCCATCATCTTCAAATGATGGTTTTTTAAATTCGTACGTGTTGGTTAATACAATTACTGGAAAGCCCGTACTTAGTAGGTCAGCGACAATCCACCACCCCACTTCATGTCGCTGTCGTAGTGTGTGGAAAGTGACCAGTACTTGGTAATAATATATTTGGCCCCAACGCTGTATTCCATGTCAGTGTTCCATACGCCCCAAAGTCTGACTCGGGAAGAAACCGGTATGTCTTCACGAGCGAACTGGATGCGAACGTTCCCTGTGTGGTCGACCCTAAGGTCTGTTTTTACAAACCAGGGCAGCGTGTATTCCAGGCCAAAGCATATTACGCTTCTGTTATCCTTTGTGTTGCGAAATCCAAAAATATTTTTTTCATCGCCCTCCACCGACCTGCTGCGGACATCCCAACCGGCATAGGGCATAAAGAATTGGTTTCTGCCAATATACCTCCCAATATGACTCTCAGATTCTTGCCCTGTGGTTTGATTGAACCCGAGCCGCCACTCCGTTTGTAGCGACCAGCGGGTATTGGCCACCCAAACCTCTCCATCGCTCCCATTGCTTTCAAGGCTAATTTCTGCGCCGGAATAGAAGCGCCGGTCATCTTGATACACCTTTCGAAGGGCCTTCTTTGGGTTGCCCAGCTCAGGATTTGCCGGACTGCCTTCGTACGAAAATATCCTGCCCATGCCCGACATCATATGGTAAAGAATATGGCAATGAAAGTACCAGTCGCCATATTCTTCAGACGCATGGAACTCGATGGTATCGGTTTCCATAGGCAAAATATCCAACACCGTCTTCATTGGTGAGTAGGCACCTTGCCCGTTCAGGGTTCTGAAAAAATGGCCATGCAGGTGCATTGGATGCCGCATCATTGAGTTATTGTAGATCACAATGCGCACATTTTCACCTTTCCGGATCAGGATTTTGTCTGTTTCGGAAACAGTCTTGTTATCAATTGACCACACATACCTATTCATGTTGCCAGTAAGCTCAAATTTTAGCTCACGGGTGGGCACATCGGGCAAAGTAGTTTCCACAGGTGACTTCAACATGCTGTAGTTGAGGGTAACGGTAGGCTCGCTGCTGTCCACAATCTCGGGGTACATCACAGTGTTCATGTCCATTTGCTGCAAGCTCATGTTCATGCCCATGTCTTCCATTTTGCCACCTACGGTCATCATGTCATTCATCATTTTCATCCCTTCAAAGTACTTGAGTCGTGGCATCGCTCCAGCAGGAACCTCCTTGCCCTCACCCAGCCACAGAGAGGCACTTTTGGTACGATCTTCTGATGTGGCAAGGAATTCATATTTTCCAGATTCAGGAATGGTGACTACTACATCGTAGGTTTCTGATACGCCCACAATCAATCGGTCCACCTCCACCGGCACTACGTCGGCCCCATCGGTGGCAACAACCGACATCTTTCCGCCAGAAAATTTCAGCCAGAAGTAGGTTGAAGAACTGCCGTTGATAATCCTGAGCCTCACCTGTTCACCTGCGGCAAAAGAGGCCTCCTGCGCTGGAAGCCCATTAAGCAACACTCTTTCATAATACACGTCGCTTACGTCCATGGCCATCATCCGCTTGAATTCGTTGCCGAATTTTGTGCCAAGGTGACGTGCTTTTCCAGCCTCCCAATAACTCTGAGCAGCTCCCTTTTTTATGGCATACCAATCGGTCGCATTGTGCAGGGACCTCTCAATCTGATGGGGATTTTCATCACTCCAGTCGCTGAGCAGCATGGTATATTCCCGCATCGGGTCAGCCTCTCTCTTGCTGATAATGAAAGCCCCGTACATGCCGAGTTGCTCCTGCAGCATGGTGTGCGAATGATACCAATAGGTGCCACTCTGAACGATGGGGAAGCGAAAAATATGGGTACTCATGCCCCTGATCGGCGTGGTGGTGAGGTACGGAACGCCATCCTGCTCGTTTGGCAGTATCAAGCCATGCCAGTGGATGGATGTTTCATGGTGCATTTTGTTGTGCACGTGAATTTCAGCTGTATCACCTTCCGTAAAATGCAGCGTCGGTGCTGGTAGCTGACCGTTGATGGCTATTGCCATTTTTGCCTTGCCGGTGTAATTTACCACCGTATCGGTGACGGTCAGGTCGTACCTCACCAGCTGTTGCGTAAATGCCGACCCAAACCCTGGCAAACATGCTAAAAATAACAGCAGTTTCTTCATCAGTCTATTCGTTGATCTTCTCGTCCACTTTGCCACAGCCAAGCATCTGACTTCCATAAAATGGATTCCGAATAGCCGCCTCTGCGCTTAGCCAATAGCTCTGTTTCATGGGACAGTAGTCATAGAAAACCGTTCTGCCTATTGCGTCAGATCCTTTGACCAATGGCCACAGTTGCTGCGAAAGTGCAGCAAGGCCAGCTCTTTGCTTTTCAACCTCCTTTGCACCTGCAATGACCTGTGCCTGCTTTAGTAGCTTAGCGCTCACTTCTGAAAACGCTTTCTTATCGGCCTCACTCAGCGTCGCAAAGTCGACTGACGTAATTGTTGCCACCAGCTGACCAGCGCCAGCCGGAGCTTGCTTAACGTCACCTTTTACAAGGGCTTCCTTCACTACCAGATAGTCATTAAGCATCTGGTTCATTGATCCGCTTTGAGCTGAAAGGCTGCCCACAGAAAGGGCAGCCCCCAGCAAGAATAGCATTGCTTTCATCGTGACTAGCTGATTACTTCTGCTACGTAGCCTGCTTTTTGAATAGCCTGGCTAATTTGCTCAGAGGTAACTCCTTCAGCATGAACTGTAAGAATTTTCTCAGGATTCTTAAGATCTACTTCCCACTTTTCGGCACCAGCGGCCTCATTGAGATAAGGGGTTACCTTCTCGATACATCCAGTACACTTGATGTTTGATTTGAACTTTAATGTTTCCATTTTATTTTGAATTTAAATTGTATTGTAAAATTAGCTTGTCTGCGAACCAGGATCGTTACACAATTCCTGGCTTGTATTTCAAAATTCAGGTGTAGGAAAGTGTAATAGCATCAGACCCTGGTTTTCCAGAGCAAAGAAGCACATATCCCTCCTTGAGTTGACTGTCTGTAAGGGCATAGTTTTCAATCATATTCACTTTACCTGAAAGCAGCTTTACTTTGCACGCTCCGCACATGGCCTCCTTGCAGGAATGAGGCAGTTGCAATCCTTTGTTGAGCCCTGTTTGCAAAATGAACTCGTCGCTTGATAGCTCCAGGGAAAACGATTCAGCCCCCTTCAAAAAAGTAATCTCAGACCTTCCCGCATTTGGTTCTGCTTCAAATTGGCTCAAAGCAGCTGTGGGCTGATACGACTCACTGTACACTTTACTCATGTCAAAATTCACCGCTTCAAGGTCCTGCAATATGGCGCTCATCATCGCCTCAGGGCCACATAGATAGATTTCAGTTGCGTCACTATATCCGCTGTCTAAAAAGGCAGCCAGCCTGGCTTTATTAATATAGCCATGATGCACATTGTCGACCTGCCGATTGGCGTCCCACTTCTGCAAAAAATGAATCACGCTGAACTTACCAGGGTTTTGCGCTTCAAGCTCATCAAGCTGGTCTCCGAAAATAACCGTATCCGGCTCCTTGTTAGAATAAAGCAGGGTGACCAGCGGCGGCGCTTGCTGCTGAGACTTGGAGCTGAGAATCGTCTTGATCATGGCAAAAAGGGGAGTAATTCCACTTCCTCCTGCGATGAAGATCATGTGCTTGACAGGATTACCTTCATTTCTCAACCCAAACCTGCCTGCTGGCTCACTTACGGTGAGCGAATCACCTTGCCCCACAGTTTCAACCAGCTGCCTGCTCAGGCGTCCACCGGCCATCTTTTTGATGGTTACTGAGGGCAGTTCACCGGCCAGCGGTGATGAAGAAAAAGAGTATGACCTGCTGATCGTTTCATTGTCTACTTCACCATAAATGTTAATGAACTGACCTGGTGAATAATTGCGTAACGAAGGATGGTTTTCAAACTGTAAAGTGATGGCATCCCTGGTCTCACGAATAACTCTGTGGATTTTGACTGTGTTTTCCATGACAGTAAATGTTAGTTGGAGCAGACTCTTCCAAGCTCGGTATCAGTTGATACCGGTGGCTTGAAAGAACCGCAATTTTGGGTTTTTGACTTATTAGATTTTGGCCACCTTCAGCCTTAAACTGTTGGCGACAACAGATACTGAACTAAAGGCCATGGCTGCGCCTGCGATCATTGGATCCAAAAGAAATCCATTGATAGGATACAAAACTCCCGCAGCCAACGGAATGCCTATCAGGTTGTAGATAAATGCCCAGAATAGGTTCTGACGTATGCCCATGACCGTTTTTTTCGACAGCATCAGCGCTTTGGGAATCACGTTAAGGTCACTGGTGATGAGAGTCATCTTGGCAACGTCCATGGCGATATCAGAGCCCTTGCCCATGGCGATGCTGACATCGGCCTGCGCCAGCGCATGCGAGTCGTTGATGCCGTCTCCGACCATGGCGACTACTTTTCCTTCAGCCTGCAGGGCCTTGACAAACTCCGCTTTTTCGGAAGGCAAAACTTCAGCCTTAAAATGCTTCAACCCTACCTGCTTCGACACCGCCGCCGCCGTCTCGTTATTGTCGCCTGTCAGCATATATACTTCAATGCCACGCCCTTGCAGCGTCTGGATCGCTTCCTTAGAAGTTGCCTTAATCTTATCGGCAATAGCCAATACAGCAATCACTTTCTTGCTATCTGTGAAATAGACCACTGTGTTCGCCTTATTTTGCCATTTAGAAGCTTCCATCGACAGGCTGTCGTCGATGACAATGTTCTTTTCGAGCACTAGTTTTCGGTTGCCGACGTAGTAAACTTCCTCTCCACTTGTTGCTGTCACTCCCCGACCTGTCAGGCTGTCGAATCCTGTGATCGATCCCGCCGCTACTTCTTCTTCCTTCAGCTGATTGACAACTGCCTCTGCCAGCGGGTGCTCACTTTGGGCTTCCATGCTAAGCAATATCCCCTTGTGGTTATCCAGATTTTTATCGCTCAGCCATATCGCCTCGGTCACGGCTGGCTTGCCTTCTGTAATCGTACCGGTTTTGTCAAGAATGATGGCGTTTACCTTATGCCCCAGCTCCAGGCTCTCGGCGTCTTTGATGAGGATATTGTTCTCAGCACCTTTGCCCACTCCCACCATGATGGCTGTAGGGGTGGCCAGCCCAAGCGCACAGGGGCAGGCAATAACCAGCACAGTGATAGAAGCAAGCAGCGCCATGGTAAAGGCGTTGTCGCCACCAAAAATCATCCACGCAATAAAGGTAAGGATGGAAATACCCAGCACTACGGGCACAAATATGCCGGCAATTTTATCCACCAGCTTTTGCACCGGCGCTTTGCTTCCCTGGGCTTCCTGCACCATTTTGATGATGCTGGCAAGCACGGTTTGGCCACCTACTTTTTGAGCCACCATGCGGAAGCTGCCCTTTTGATTGACAGTGCCTGCAAAAACTTTGGCTCCGGCTGTTTTTTCAACTGCCACAGGCTCACCGGTGATCATACTTTCATCCACATACGATTTGCCCTCGGCCACTTCGCCATCAACCGGAATTTTCTCCCCGGGTCTTACAATCAAAATATAGCCTTCCTGTACTGACGAGATGGGAATTTCTACTTCCTCACCATCTACAATGGCTTTTACTGTTTTAGGCTGAAGGCCCATCAGCTTTTTGATAGCCGAAGAGGTATTCGACTTTGCCTTTTCTTCCAAAAGCTTGCCCAGCGAAATGAAGGTGATAATAACCACGGCCGCTTCAAAGTAGACATGGGCATGGATTCCCCTACTGTGCCAGTACTCCGGAAATACAGTATTAAACACGCTAAATACGAAGGCAATGCCCGTGCTGAGGGCCACCAGTGTGTCCATATTCGCTTTGCCATGCTTGGCCTGCTTCCAGGCTACTACAAAGAAATTCTTGCCAAAGTAAAACAGTATGATAGCTGAGAGCGCCATGGAAATCCACTTGCCAGCTTCCCAGTCCATAAAAAACATGCCGATCACCACCACTGGCAGTGTAAGTATCGCCGACCAGGTCAATCTCTTTTTGATTGACTCATAATGCGCCAGCTGTAGCTGGGCCTGCGCCTCCGAGGGGTCTTCCACATCCACGATGAGGTCGTATCCAATCGACTGCACCGCCTGCCGCAAATCTTCCACTGATGCGACAGTGTTGTCGAATTGCGCCCAGGCAGTTTGGGTAGCGAAGTTAACGCCTGCCCCCACTACTCCTTTGGTATTGGCGAGCATCGACTCCACGCTTACTGCGCATGCAGCACAAGTCATTCCCGTAACGGGAAAACTTTCTTTTGTGAGTTTGCCAGATAAATTATCTGTATCCACTTTGTTTGCTTCTAATGTTGTCATTCTATTTTGAGTTTTTTCTATGCAAAGGTACGTTCGGTGTCGGCAATCAGCTTTACATCATTTTGGGATTGCATTACATAGTTTCCATAGCTTCCCTTGCCTTGAGTTTGACTGACCGCAGTGGTTTATAGGCTGATGTATTTAAACCCGTTGTCTTCTTAAATTGAAAAGAAAGATGATGCGCACTGCTGAACCCGGTTTTAAAAGCTATTTCCGACAAACTAAGGTCAGTATAAACAAGCAACTCTTTTACCTTTTCAATTCTTAGGGCTATGGCATATCTCTCTATTGTGTTTCCTTCATGGGTCACAAAGAACTCACTTAAAGAATCATAGTTTTTTCCAAGTTGGCCCGACAAATAAGATGAAAGTTTTGCGGTTCTGGCTCCATCTCCATTCTTGCTGAGCCATTCCTCGATAGACTGTTTTATTTGAGAAAGCAATTGCTCGTTTTTATCCGTTATCAGTGCAAACCCCAGCAGGCTCAGCAGGTCTTTTACGCTGCCCTTTTCAGTGTTATCGACGGGTTTTGCAAAAATTACCTTCCCAAGGGCAACATGCTCTACAGGATAGCCGTGGGATTGTAGCAGCTCTTTGATGGTGAATATGCACCTGTTGCACACCATCCCTTTGATATTTATCTCGGTAAACTGTTCCATGCTATTTTGCTTTGTACAAAGTTGGGCACAATAGCTACAGAGGGCGTTACATAATCACCAGATTTGGTTATATGATTATATGATATTGTCGAGCGGAGTTCTAATATCAGTTTGTCGGGATTCTTTGAATTCGGTTGGTGTGAGCCCTGTTATTTTCTTGAACTGCGAGGAAAGGTGGGCCACGCTACTGTAGCCTAGTTTGTAGGCAATTTCTTTAACAGAGAGCTCGTCGTAAAACAGAAATTCCTTTACTTTTTCTACCTTTTGTCTGATGATATATTGCTCAAGTGTGATGCCGGATACCGAAGAGAAGAGGCTACTAAGGTAGTTGTAGTCATAGTGAAGTTTGTCCGCCAGGTAGTGCGACCAGTTAATATTGACTTCAAAATTTTCGTGGTGATGTATAGCATCAATCACTGCGGATTTGATTTGCTCAAGTAGCTGACTCTTGCGGTCGTCGATACGTTCAAAGCCATGCTTGAGTAGTAAAGTGTCCAGCGCAGAGAGCTGACTGGTGGAAACGTTGTCATTTACCAGCCTTACCTCTCCAAGGTTCACGGATGCAACCGGAAGCTTTGCTTCCTGAAAGATTTGCTCTACCACCATAATACAGCGGTTGCAAACCATGTTTTTTATGTGAATCGCCTTTTGGTCTTTCATAAGTTAATTGACGGGGTCAGGTCTGCAAAAGCACACAAAACCTGGCAATTGTTCTTGATAAAGCTACCTATTCTTTTGTATTGTCTAATAAACACCATGGGAAAAGAAGAGTTCGGTGATCAGGAAAAATTGGAGCAGCGTAAAAAATAAATAAACCTGGACCTCCAACCATCAATTGATGTCGGTCGTCTTATGCTGCATGAAAAACTCAAAATTTACTTCAAGTCTGTTGCTGGTAGTGGCGGCCTTGACACTACAATCATGCTATGAATATGAGCCTGCACCATCACCGGTGACGCTCCGTGCCGAAAAGTTGACCTATTCCTTTGGCTCCAGCAAAAGCTACCGAACCCTGACGTATGATGCCGGCGGCAGGCTAACGACCATTGTTTCGGGGCTAACAAATCCAGAAGACGGAACCTTTGAATCTACGCATAAACTTTCCTATAGCCGCAATTTGCTGAGGTCAGCGAAGTCAGATGACCAAACCGTCATTTCATATGAATACTCCTACAGCTCCTCCGACATTCTTACTGAAACCAATGCCTATCTGGGCAATGATCTTTACGAGTCTCACAAGTATTCGTACGATGGACTGGGCCGACTAACAAAAGATATCACGTGGACGAGAAATGCTACAACAGGCACACTTCAGAAGAATTATCAAATTGAATACAAATACGACAGTCACGACAACCTCATTGAGGAGCGGCGTTCCGGCTACAATGGCTCAGCCTTTGTTCCTGCATCCACTATTGCTTATCTAAATTTCGATACAAAGAAAAACTCCGAGCACTTCTTCATGAGCAGCCTTCACCATCCATTTGTGATATTTTTTCAGAATAACCCTCAAACACAAAAATTAACCAATGCCAACGGCTCCTCTGCTGAACAAAAATTCACCTATGAGTATAATGACATGGGGTTGGCGATTAAAAAATTTATTGCAGGTAGCGATGCAAGTTTTGAATACAAATTTGAGCTGGTGAATTGAGATTCAGATGGCTTTTACTTCGGAATGGAAGAGGCAAAAAAACAAAAAGCTGATCAACGTCGATCAGCTTTTTGTTCAGGCACCTGATATTTCAAGCGTGCTTAGTCTTTGGTAACCCTCACGGCTCCAATACCCGCCTCCCAAAGGCGCTTGTTGAAGGCAGGAGCATCGGTATTTATCAATTCATCGGCCCGACTCTTCAGCTGAGCCCATTCTGCCATCAGCACCTTCAGCTGATCTCTGTTGGGTTGATTAACCCTCGGAATATCGCTCTCGGTAGCATTGATCAGGAAGAGGAAGTTGGCTGTGAACTTGTTAGGGAAGTTCTCCACATCGTCGTAGGCCTTCGATTTGCGCTGCACCATGTCTTCATCCCAGGCTTTCATTTTGGCTACCAGGGCCTCGCCGTCCTTCTTTAGAGCTACAAATGATTCACCTACAGGCAAATCCTTTAACACGCCATCGATCTGACTTCTTACGTCAAGCACTGTATTGACTTTCTTATGCATCTCATTCAAACTGCTCTCCATGCCCGTCATGAAGGTGTGGTACTCAGCATAAGTAGCTGGCGTTGTTTCATAGAGCGGGTTGGGGAGAATTTTGCACTCGCTTTTTGCCTCCTTGCCTGGATATTTTAGTGTCAGACTATAGGTGCCGGGCGAAGCCTTATGGCCTCTGTAACCTCCTTCTACATAGGCACTTGGAGCGCCTACCATTGTTGCATAACGCATATCCCACACAAATCTGTTGATCCCCTTTGACTTGGAAATAGTCGGTTCAGGAGAGGGGCCACCGGGGTATGACTGAAACTTTGGATCCTTTTCCGAACTAAGCGTACGCACCATATTTCCCTGAGCATCTCTGATTTCGAGCGTTACTGCGACAGTATCGGCCAGCTTCGGTAGTTCGTAGTAGATAATGACGCCATTTGCAGGATTCACGCCTTCCAGCAAGTTGGTGCCATCAAATTCAGCCGAGGTGCGGTTCAAAGGGCTTCCCCAGTTACCAATCACAGCATCATCGGGCTTGTAGAGCTTAAGCGAATTGGTCAGGCCACTATACTGACCAAGCACACCAAGGTCATCCAAAATCCAGAAAGATCTTCCTGAGGTGGCCACCACCAGGTCGCCTTCTTTCACTTTCAAATCCATGATGGGCGTGATGGGCAGATTGAGCTGAAAAGGCTGCCAGGAAGCACCATCATTCCATGATATATAGAGGCCCTTTTCGGTGCCGGCATAGAGCAGGCCTTTTTTGGCCTCGTCTTCCCGAACTACCCTGGTAAACGAACCATAAGGAATTCCCTTGCTTATATTCGTCCAGGTTTTGCCATAGTCCGTGGTTTTGTAAATAGCGGGCGTGTAGTCGTTGAACTTGTATCTGGTTGTTGCGATATAAGCTGTAGCCTTATCGTGCGGAGATACTTCAATAGCATTGATCAGACATTCCGCCAAACCCTTAGGCGTGACGTTTGTCCAGCTGCCACCATTGTCTCTTGTTACGTGCACAAAACCATCGTTGCTGCCCGTCCAGATCACGCCTTTTTCATGTGGAGATTCGATCACGTAACTAAGTGCTCCGTAGTTCTCTGCACCTACGGCTTCAACGGTATAAGGGCCTCCGCCTTTGCCTTGCTTTTCGTCAATATTCCTTGTCAAATCAGGAGAGACTTCTTCCCAGGTAACTCCTTTGTCTCTCGTCCTCAGCAGGTATTGCGCACCATGGTAAAACGTGCCCGGTTCATGCTTCGACCAAATAATGGGTGCGTTCCAGTCGTAAAGGTATTTCATGTCACGGGCTGCCATACTCAAATACTGTATCGGTGCGGCCATCACGCCAGTTCCGGCTTTGGACTTCATATCGAGAATCTCAATGGTGCCCAGGTAGCTGCCCCCCATTACATAGCGTGGGTCGTCAGGGTCGAAGGCCAGGAAGGCACTTTCGCCGCCAGCCGATCTTGTCCAATCTCTTTCGCCAATGCTGTAAGAACCTAAGGACATGCTGGCGATTTTCACAGAACTGTTGTCCTGCTGGCCAGCGTAAATATTGTAAGGAAACTCGTTGTCAACGTTGATGCGGTAAAACTGGGCCGTTGGCATATTGTCCAGTGTCGTCCAGCTTTCTGCCCGGTTGAAGGTGATGGCAGCTCCTCCATCGTCTGCCAACACCATGTTTTTGGAGTTATTCGGATTGATCCACAAGTCATGGTGATCTCCATGTGAAGTAGAAAGCGTTTCCCAGGTTTTACCACCATCAATTGAACGCAAGGCGGGGGCACTCAGCACATATACCGTGTTCTCATCCTGCGGGTCTGTAAACACTTCGATGTAATACCATGCTCTTTGTATCAGCCGGTGGTCACCACTTACCTTGTTCCAATTTTTGCCTGCATCGTCAGAAACAAACAAACCTCCCAAATCCTTATCAGAATCGCTTTCCATCAGCAGAAATACCTTATCGGGATTAGCCCGGCTCACCGAGATCGCCATCTTGCCCATTTCTTTGGGTAAACCTTTGTGAATTTTTTCCCAGGTCACACCTCCGTCGTTGGATTTATAGACACCGCTACCCGGGCCTCCGCTCACCACCTGCCACGGCATGCGCTGGTGGTGCCACATGGTGGCGTAAAGCACCTGCGGATTGCTCATATCCATTGAAAGCTCGGAGCAACCGGTGAGGTCATTCACGTACAATACCTTTGTCCATGTCACTCCGCCGTCCGTGGTTTTGTAAATACCCCTGTCCTGTGTTGGCCCGTGCAGGGCGCCCTGAGCGGCCACGTAAACGATATCAGGATTCTTAGGATGAATGACAACCCTGGCAATGTGCTGCGTTTTTTCCAGCCCTATTTTCTTCCAGGTCTTGCCTGCGTCGGTCGACTTATACATGCCGTCGCCGTAAGACGTCATCACACCTCTTGGCGCATGCTCACCCATGCCGACATAAACCACATTGGGGTCACTTTCCGAAACAGAGACAGCTCCTACTGAACCCATTTCAAAAAAACCGTCAGATATATTTTTCCAATAGGCACCGGCATCTTCGGTTTTCCAAACGCCTCCACCAGTGGTACCCATGTAATAGGTGAGCGGGTCGCCAACTACGCCACTGGCGGTTACTGAACGACCTCCACGGAAAGGCCCAATATTTCGGAATTTTAAGGTTTGAAAGACGCTGTCAAGGTTTTGTCCGTACGACATAGATGCCGAAACCAACAGCAGCAGGAGTAGCCTGAGATGCTTCATTTTTAGATTGATTGTTGTTAAGCGCTCAATATAGCAACAATTCGTCATGTTGGATAAGTCTATTTTATGAACCGCATGAAGGGATAAAACTGATTTTTGTCAGTTTTTTTTCAACAATATTCTGTCCTCAAAATCAGCATCCGGAGTGTCTGCAATTAGCTGAAAATGAATTTGGTAAGTCTCTAAAACCCGGTTCTACAATTGGCTATCCAAAGCATCGCTCTGCTCCAATGTGACATTTGTTACTGAAGGCGCTCCTAGCCGCCGGTAGTTTTGTCCCTGTGTGAAACGGCCAAGTGTTAAGAAACCCGTCGATGTGGGTGCGGTAATCATTTGGCTCTTCACGAACATAAAAAATATCATTTAAAACAGGGAGCATATGGAATTAATTGGATTTTCGGCCTCAGTCATCATGGGACTATCGCTGGGGCTTATTGGCGGGGGAGGCTCCATTCTAACAGTGCCAATCCTTGTTTATCTCTTTGGTGTAGATCCGGTGGCTTCAACAGCCTACTCGCTCTTCGTCGTGGGACTAACAAGTTTGGTAGGATCAGTCAGTCACTTCAAAAAAGGTAATGTGGATTTAAAAACCGCATTCATCTTTGGGCTGCCGGCCATCATTTCTGTTTACAGCGTACGCAAGTTTCTGGTACCGGCCATTCCGGATATCATCATGACGATTGGGTCAGTTACCGTGACAAAATCACTATTTGTGATGGTGTTATTCGCAACCCTCATGCTGTTGGCGTCCATCTCAATGATCAGAAAGCCAAAGAAGAAGGAAGAGGAGCAATCTGATACGCATTATAACTACCTCATCATTCTTGCTGAAGGGCTATTGGTGGGAGGTATAACGGGACTCGTAGGAGCCGGAGGCGGCTTCCTGATCATTCCGGCGCTGGTTTTGATGGCTGGTTTGCCGATGAAAAAAGCAGTCGGGACATCGCTCCTCATTATAGCCATGAAGTCACTGATCGGGTTTACTGGCGACCTAAGCGGAGCACTCATCATCGACTACAAATTCATGCTGATCTTCTCGGCTTTTGCTATCGTGGGCATATTTGCGGGTAGTTATCTCACCAAGTTTATCCCTAACGAAAAGCTAAAACCGGTATTCGGATACTTCGTTTTGATCATGGGCTTTTACATCCTCGGAAAGGAACTTCTTTTCTAATTCGAGACGCACCCAAACCAGGCTGTTAGGTAGCCGTAAGGTTACCCCATAGAACGGCAGTATCGTCAGGGCTCAGGAAGCTTTTTCCTTGCCCACACATTTCTAAAACTATCATCTAAAACATATTCTATCCATGAGTTTATTTGAAATCATTCTTCAACCGTGGCCGTGGTATGTAGCGGGCGCTTTAATTGGCCTTACCGTTCCAACACTATTACTGCTTGGCAACAAGCACTTTGGCGTGTCTTCTTCTCTTCGTCACATTTGCGCAGCCTGTGCTCCTGCCAGCATCCCCTTTTTTCAATACAATTGGAAAAAAGAAAGCTGGAACCTCTTTTTTGTAGGCGGAGTGCTGCTGGGTGGTTTGGTGGCGTCGGTCTGGCTTAGCAACCCTCAGCCGATACAAGTAGCTCCTGCCACCGTTGCCGACCTCCAGGCCCTCAACATCACAGTCGACAACAATTTGATGCCAGCCTCCATTTTCACCATCGATAACCTATTAACACTCAAAGGACTCTTCTTCTTTGTCATCGGCGGATTCATGGTAGGCTTCGGCACACGCTATGGTGGTGGATGTACGTCCGGACATGCCATTATGGGCCTTTCGAACCTGCAATGGCCATCGTTGGTAGCCACTTGCTGTTTCATGGTTGGTGGCTTCACAATGGTTCACCTCGTCTTTCCATGGCTCTTTCAACTTATTGCTTAACCTCTCATTTCCATAAAAACTTATGCAAAACTTAACTCAGGTCGCAGACACTCAACCGGTAATCGTAGAGCACCCTATTGAATGCGAGGCGCCCAATGACCAAATCTCAGAAGACAACCACTTTACCTCCAATATCAAATACCTTATTGTAGGCCTGGCATTTGGCATTGTCTTCGTAAAGGCTGAAATCATCTCCTGGTACAGAATTCAGGAAATGTTCCGGTTGCACTCCTTTCACATGTACGGCGTGATAGGAACTGCTGTAGTCGTAGGTATTCTCTCTGTTTGGGTTATAAAGAAATTCAAAATCAATACCCTACAGGGAGAAAAAGTAGTTTTTCACGACAAGAAATTTCACTGGGGCAACGTCATCGGTGCGTTGATATTTGGTCTTGGTTGGGCCATTACCGGCGCCTGCCCTGGTCCACTTTACGCCCAAATAGGCAGCGGTTTTTCTGTCGTGACAGTTACGCTTATTAGCGCAATAGCCGGCACATGGGTATATGGGCTGCTGCGTGACAAACTACCTCACTAATGGTAAATTACACTCCATGAACCAGCCATCGTTTAACCCAAAACAAATAATCAGTTTACTGAATTTACTGATTGTCGCCGTGCTATTGTTGCTGGTGGTATCAGGTGGCCTCATTGCCTCCCTGATGATCAAGCCCGGCAAGTTACCGACTGTGGCAGGCACTGCCACCACCGCTAACAAGACTATCCAACCGGCTAGCCCCAGGGCAAGCACTCTTTGGGAGGCACCGCTTGAAAGTAGCCTTCCGGCAGGAAGCAAGGGGGAGATGATTCGCTATGGCAAAGAGCTGATTGCTCATACTTCTCTTTACCTGGGCCCGAAAGGAACAGTGGCACAAATCAGTAACGGATTAAATTGTCAAAACTGTCATCTTCAGGCAGGCACCAAGCCTTTTGGTAATAACTATGGTGGTGTAGCCAGCACCTACCCTCAAGTGAGAGCCCGGTCCGGTAGGGAAACAAGTATCGCCAGCAGGGTCAACGGTTGCTTTGAGCGAAGTCTCAACGGAAGGCCTTTGAAAGAAGATAGCAAAGAGATGCAGGCCATTGTTGCCTATATCAAGTGGCTGGGACAGGATGTGGAAAAAGGGAAGAAGCCTGAGGGTGCGGGTTTGGCGACACTTGCGTACCTCGATGAGCCCGCCAATCCAGCCGCTGGCAAGCTCCTGTATGAGCAAAAGTGTGTCGTGTGTCATATGGAAAACGGTGCCGGGCTGGCCAATGGCGATGGAACAGAATACGTTTACCCCCCACTTTGGGGCGATCACAGTTACAATCAGGGGGCTGGCCTTTATCGGCTTTCAAAATTTGCTGGCTATATAAAAGCCAATATGCCTTTTGGAGCTACCTACGACAGCCCACAACTCTCCGATGAGGAGGCCTGGCACATTGCAGCCTATGTCAACAGCCTGCCCCGCCCTTCCAAAGATCTCAGCAAAGACTGGCCCGACATATCTAAAAAACCAATCGACCATCCATTTGGGCCCTACGCCGACGGCTTTGGAGAAGAGCATCATAAATATGGCCCATTTAAACCTATTGAAGAAAAAAGGCGAGCTCAAGCGGTCTCAAACTAGCAATCATGCATCGTATATTTTTACTTACCACATTTTTACTAACAACGCTATGGCCATCGTCAGCCCGTGCCCGGCAGGCCGATCCGGCCTGGCTTTCAAAAGAGCTCAGTTTCGAGAAAAAGCCAGCAGCTGATACCCTTAACACAAAGCTCCACTCCTATGGAACCTTTGAAGGGCACTTGAGAAGCTTTTCAATGGCCACAGTCAACCACAACGACTTCCCTGACTACTATGCCCAGGGTGTTGGCGCTGGTTTGGGCTACTATTCTCCGGTGATTAAAAATTTCCAGGTAGCCGTAAGTGGCTTCTTTACCTACAACCTGGCATCCAGCAGTTTGAGCAATCAGCCCCCCTTTAACAACCGTTACGAGGTAGGCTTATTTGATGTGTTAAACCCCGACAATCGCAGCGACCTCGGAAGGGTGGAGAACCTGTATCTGCGATACGTTCTGTCAGCAAAAAGCAAGTCTTACATTCAGGTTGGCAAGTTTGGAATAAAAACGCCGATGATGAATCCTCAGGATGGCAGAATGATGCCCAACCTTCAGGAGGGTGTTTGGACTGATATAAATGAGTGGAAGAAAATTAAGCTGAAGGGTGGCTGGCTGTGGGGCACCTCACCCCGAAGCACGGTTACTTGGCTCAGTATTGGTGAGTCGATAGGTGTTTACCCAGTGGGCAGGGCTGTTAACGGCGCTAAGGCTGAGTATGTCGGACGCCTCAGCTTGCCTGGAATAGCCATCGCAGGCATCACCTACCTGCCCGTTAAAACTTTCCAGGTCAATGCCTGGAACTATACAATTCCAAAACTATTCACGACCAGCTTGCTTAACGGAGAATGGGCAAAGGAGACAAATGCTTCGAAATGGTCCCTTGGAGGACAGTACCTTTTCCAGCAGTCACTTTACCAGGGCGATCTACCCGTTGAACAACAGTATATCAGCGAGGGTGAGCAGGAACATGCCTTCGGATTAAAACTAGGTTGGGCCAACCTTTCAACCAAAACGGGATGGAGCTTAAACTATACCCGAATTGCGGCTACAGGGCGCTTTCTGTTCCCCAGAGAATGGGGCATTGAACCCTTTTTCACGTTTATGAACCGGGAGAGGATGGAAGGCGCTGGAGACGTTCATGCTGTTACGATCAAAAACACGCAATTTTTGGATGCAAACAAAAGGCTCTCCGTTCAAAGCATGGGTGGAATATTCAGAATGCCAGCTTTGGATGCCCCAGCCTTGAATAAGTACAATATGCCCAGTTTTTATCAATTAAATGTGAGGGCCAAATACAACTTCGGCGGGTTTCTTCGTGGCTTGCAAGCCGACCTTATGTATGTCTACAAAGGCGCTCTCGAAAAAGATTTACCGGAAACGCCCGCCAATTTTCACAACAAAGTAGACATGCACCACATTTCGCTGGTGTTTGACTACCATTTCTAAACGGCACAAAAAAAAACAGGAAAAAGGCCCTGTGTGACAAGAATCACTGAGAAAGACACTCTTCAATCCGACCTTTACAATAAATTAAAACTAAATAAACATGTATTTCCAGCACGTATACGACAAATCACTCGCCCAGGCCAGCTATTTCATTGGCTGCCAGAAAGAAGGTGTAGCTATTGTTATTGACCCCAAGAGGGACGTTGACACCTACATTGAGATTGCCCGGCAAAATAAGATGAAGATAACCCACGTAGCGGAAACGCACATACATGCCGACTTCCTTTCGGGCTCAAGGGAGCTGGTAGCACTTACAGGCGCCGGCTTATTTCTTTCCGACGAAGGAGGAGAAGGCTGGCAGTATGAGTTTCCCCATGTCGGGCTAAAAGATGGTACTGTTTTCAAAGTTGGCAACCTGAAGTTTGAAGTATTGCATACACCAGGGCATACACCAGAAAGCATTAGCTTTCTATTGACTGATGTGCCTGCAAGCGATAAGCCTGTGATGATGTTTACTGGTGACTTTGTATTTGTTGGCGATGTGGGAAGGCCTGATTTGCTTGAAGAAGCTGCCGGAATCAAAGGAACCAAGGAGGTAGGTGCAAAGCATATGTTAAAATCTGTTGATCGTTTCCGTAAACTGGCGGAGTACATTCAGGTGTGGCCAGGACATGGCGCAGGTTCTGCATGTGGCAAAGCCCTCGGTGCCGTTCCTAGTACCACAGTAGGCTATGAAAAAGTAAGGAACTGGGCGCTTCAGCATGAAAATGATGAGCCTGGCTTTGTGAAATACCTACTGGAAGATCAGCCTGAGCCCCCGAAGTACTTTGCGATGATGAAAAAGCTGAACAAGCTCGACAGAAAGCTGGTGACAGAGGTGCCAGCACTGAAAAAGCTATCCAAAGAGGATTTCAAAGCGGCGATGGATAAGGGCATAAAGGTCATTGATACACGAATGAAAACTGATTTTGCCAAGGGCTTCATTCCAGGCACCATCAATATTCAAGGCAACAATGCTTTTGCCACCTGGATGGGTTGGTTCCTGTCCTATGACGAGCCATTTATTCTGATAGCCGATGAGGCTACCCACGATGACCTTACCCGTAAACTAATGCGCATTGGTCTCGATAATATTTATGGCTACGTCCCTGGTGTTGAAGTTTGGGAAGAACTAGGCAACAAACTTGAAAAAGCCAGTGTGATCTCACTCGATGAGTTCAAAGACATCCTGAAAACAAACCACACCCAGGTGGTGGATTTGCGTGGAGCCGCTGAGTATAAAACAGGGCATATTGAAGGAACAGACAATGTGTTCATCGGGACCCTTGAAAAGAACCTTGACAAGATCAAAAAAGACCAGCAGGTAATTATTCATTGCCAGTCGGGCGACCGGTCTTCGATTGGTTACTCAATCCTGGCTAAAAACGGTTTCAAAAATGTGAAGAACTATTCAGGCGGCATGGGTGAATGGGCAAATGCCGGCGAGCCTGTTGTAACTGACAATTAAACAACAATAACTCAAATTTGCAACTGCTTCGCAAAGGGTGATTGATCATCCCTGGCGAGGCGGCTTTTTTTTTGATCAAGCAATATTTCTGGGGGATTGATTTTTGGCATGGGTATTTTGTGCTTGCATAAAAAAGTAAAAGGTCCAAGCCTATCCGACTGGAGAAGCCCGGCCGGGCGAAACGCTTTGAACCAGTTTTGCTTTTATATTGCCGCCTATTTTGCTGAATCGAATAACACTCCTTTTGAGTTTTACCCCCCAGATTTTCCGCTTGATCCTAGATTCTTCTCTTCTAAGCTTATCGTATAGCCTTCATCAGTCTTTTCAACCGAACCAACATCAAAATACTCAAGGATACCTTCAGGTAAGAACAGTTCTAGGATAGATTTTTCCAAGGGAGCTTTTTTACCCAAAATTATACTCTTTCACGATACTCCCCAGATTTTCCGCTTGATCCGACGGAGTCCGCTTGACTAAAGTTCGAACAAACTGGTAACCTTTAAAGCAAAAAAAGCCCGCCGTCGCTGAAAAAGCTATGGCAGGCGGAATATTCGATTAACTAAATCAATCTCTTGTTCAGAAAAGCTCTGCCTGATCCCGTCTTAAGATACTTTTCAAACGCAAAAGCTTTGTGTTGTTCAGCGAACGCAATATAGGTTAAAAGTGTAACAGGCAGCCGGGATTTGGTGGCGGGGACATAACCAGCATTGTGCCGGGCCAGACGCTCTTCTACATTGGCCGTGCATCCAGTATACAAATCTCCATCAGCACACCTCAAAATGTAAACGTATTGCATAAATACAAAATTGGATTGGTAACTAAGTCGGGCCTGCCCGACGGAGCCCGCTTGACTAAAGTTCGAACAAACTGGTAACCTTTAAAGCAAAAAAAGCCCGCCGTCGCTGAAAAAGCTATGGCGGGCGGAGTCGGGATACCAGGATTCGAACCTGGGACCCTCTGGTCCCAAACCAGATGCGCTACCGGACTGCGCTACATCCCGTACTTCAATCAATCAGGTTCCGTGTGCCCTGATTCTCAAACGAGGCTGCAAAGATGCGGAATCTTACTTTTCCACACAATACTTTTTTCACTTTAATTCATCGATCATTATAACATCCTCAACCTGATGGACTTAATCTCCAGGCTACTTCCAGAAAAACCGTTAACACTGACACTTAGTTCGCCACTTCCCTGGTTTACTTTCAGGTTACCGGCAAATACCAATGGCCATTTTCTTTCATATACCTCACCCCTGTCTTCACGATCGGGGCTTTCGAGCTGCGGAGCCGAAAGGCTTGCGGAAACTTCTTTTTGAACAACCTCACTTCCAAGCGAAATGCGAACATTAAAAGGGGCTGCTGTTTCACAGGCCATTTCTACATACACCGAATAGGTGGCTGTGTCCACCGCCAGTAGGTCCCAGCTAGCTTTTGACTCATCGCTCACGCCGGTGAACCAGTCGTTGGCCCAGCCAATGCCTCCCTTAAATGCTATTGCTTCTTTAGCAAACACATCTGGTGCAGGCAGCTCTATTTCGGGCACTTGGGCATGACCTATTTGGATGGGTTCCGGCGTTGTTCCTTTCTTGGTTACTTCAGCAAACCATTTTCGGTAGTCGGCCTGCATACTTGCCGCCAGCTCTGGTTGCGAATCGATAATGTTCTGCTTTTGCAACGGGTCGGCCAGCAGGTCATAAAGAGCCGTTTCATTAGGCTTCATTGTCAGCAAGTACTGATCGCTCCGAACCGCCGACGGAATAGTATCCACCTCACGAATCACCTGATGCGTGTAAAACTTACGATCGGGCCAGCCCGGTGCCGAATCAACCATTGGAAGCAAACTCTTTCCATGAATATTCAAACTATCGGGCAGCACAACCCCAGTCAGCTCGGCTAGTGTGGGTAGAATATCGATATGGCCCGCCATCTTTTCAATCTTCGCTCCCTTGTCCCAGCCAAGTCGGGGGTAGCGGATCAGAAAAGGTACTCTCACCCCACCTTCGTCCACATGGGCTTTGATGCCTTTAAAGCCGCCATTGTAACGCACACCGTTGGGGCCATTGTCTGTCATAAAAATGACGATGGTTTCTTCCTCTTTCTGAATGGCATTCAAATGATCAAGCAAACGTCCCATGATGTCATCAATGTTCTCGACCATCCCATACACGGCCGCATCCTTGTTGCTCAATCCCATCGCCGCATACTTATCAAAATACTCGTCCGGCACCTGAAAAGGTCCATGAGGTGTATTGAGCGTCAGCATGCACAAGAAAGGGCCTTCTTCCGTCATAAAATCCATGGCTTTATCTGCCAGCACATTGGCCATGTATCCTTGTGTTTTTACCTCCTCAAAGTTATGGGTGAGCGTAGCGTCAAAGTAGTTGTTGAAATGCCCTTCTTTGAAACCAAAAAATTCCTGAAAACCCTGTCCTACCGGGTCGTGCGGGTACTGCTTGCCATTGTGCCATTTCCCAAACAGCCCGGTGCGATAACCAGCAGCCTTCATCACCTCAGCTATTGTCACCTCTTCCTCACGCATAACTTCCATTCGGTGCGTTACCCATGAAGTTCCGGTAGCCAGATGATAGCGGCCAGTAAGGATGCTTGCCCTGGTGGGAGCGCAAACCGGAGAAACGTAGAACCTTGTAAACTCCGTGGCATGCTGTGCCAGCCAATCAAGGTGCGGTGTATCGATGCTGTCGTTACCGTGAAAAGCCAGATCGCCCCAGCCCTGATCGTCGGTAAGCACAAGAAGGATATTGGGACGTTTCGGTTCTGGCTCCTCGCAACCCGAAAGTGCTCCAACTGAAAGGACGACAACAAATAATAGTAGCAGATTCTTCATAGGACAAAATAAAAAAAAACCGGAGTTGATCTCCGGTTCAATATCAATAATTTCTTTTCATTAAAACTTCAATGTGTCAGGCAGGTACTTCGAGGCCAGGTCTTCGTAGAATGGTCTCAGCTCCTTCACGTTCGGAGGGGTGGCTGCCTTTGAGTACAAGTCGTACGGATTGAATTTATTCACCCACTCAAACAGCGTATGGTCATCCTTGTTCATCAGGTGCTCGTAGGCGTTCTCCCGATGCTGTGAATAGAAACTATGGTAACGCAACATGGCTAACCCCTCTTGCGGAAGGTAGTCCTTCATAATTTGGTAGATGTATTCATCGTGCCCCCAGGAAAGGTGAACATTATCTAAGCCACAATTTGGTTCGTAAACGCCGTATTTAGTATTGAAACGCTCGTCGTAGGTATCGGCATTGTCTTTGAAAAACTCGGGATACACAATCTTATCTGAGTGCTTGCAGCCCACTGGAAACGTATCACCCACCACACACCACTGAGGCTCGCCAAAAAGGCAAAGCACTTTCCCCAAATCGTGAAGGAAACCCGTTAGCACAAACCAGTCAGGATGACCATCAGCCCGAATGGCTTCAGAAGTTTGAAGGAGGTGTTGCGTTTGATCCAGATCAGTATCGGGGTCGGAATCGTCCACCAGGGTATTCAGAAACTCCACGGCATCCCAGAGCTTCATTTCCCGCTTATCAAACTTGAGAAACTCTTTTTCCTTTGCCATCACAAAATCATAGGTCTGATGGATGTGGTTGACCCGGTAAAACTCTCTTACCGTATCTCTGGCGGGATCATCGTAGTTTCTGAATTCCTCCTTTGCCTTGGCAGGCTTTCCTTCTTCGGGATATCTTTCTAAAAGATCTTCCTCCCAAAGCTCTTCCATCTGATGAGGTGTAACGTCCTTCATGGGTGCTTAAATTTTTACTAAGATATTAACAATGTTGCTTAGTTAAGAGCCTTATTACCCTTTTATTCCCTAAAGGGGCATGCTAACGATCATTCTTCTCCCTTTAGTGACAAGGGTAAAACAGAATTGGGAAACCGAACCTCTTAACTAAACGACGTTGAAGATAATAATTCAAACTGAGATTCTAAACCAAATCACTGCCCCAGCCAAATGTAAATAGCCACCGTAAGCACTACCAATAGCAGCCCAAGATGCCTGGCGTACTTCCACGGATGCATTTCTATCGACTTTATATCGGCGGGTTTAAATGTATTGGTATTTGGGTAAAAGTAAGACACACCAAACATCACTATCATGTTTAAAATGAACTCAATGCCCCACAAGTGCACGAAGTGTATATCGACTTTAAAGATGAAGCTTGTCAGGATGTAAAAAGCCAAACCGATAAAAAGCGCTGCCTTCGCTCCCACGGCAGATATTCTGGGTATAAAAAGGCCTGCGATCAGAATGGAAGCGATGGGAATAAAGAAGATACCGTTGAGCTGCTGCAGAAGCTGATACAATCCTTCTGGAGCTCCGGCCACCATAGGAGCGGCTATAATGGCGCACACTGCAAGAATGATAGACGTCAATTTACCTATCCAAACCAACTGTTTCTCAGAAGCGTCTTTGTTGAGGTGCCGCTTGTAAATACCCAAACTAAAAATGGTCGCTGTACTATTGAGCACGCTGTTAAACGTGCTTAGTACGGCACCAAGCACCACTGCAGCGAAAAAGCCGGTGAGGCCAACCGGCAACACTTTTTTAATGAGTTCGGGATAGATCAAGTCCTGGTTATTGTAAAGTGAGTCGCCGAAATAGTAGAAGCCAATGACGCCTGGCAAAATGATGACCAACGGCACCAGCAGCTTAAGTACCCCGGTATACAAAAGGCCCTTCTGCGCCTCCGCAAGGCTCACTGCGCCAAAGGCCCGTTGAATAATGGTCTGATTCATGCACCAGAAATAAAGCTGGTTGATCATCAATCCGGTAAAAAGCGTTTCGAATGGCAGCACCGAATCCTTTGCTCCTATCACATTGAACTTCTCAGGAGCGGCCTTGTACACTTTGCTCAGGCCTTCAATCATATTACCATCGCCGATGTCCCAAAGAGCAAACCCAAGCACCAGCAGACCTCCAATAAACAAACCAAACCCATTGATGGTATCAGAAAAAGCCACAGCTTTCAACCCGCCGAAAATGGCATAAATAGAGCCTATCACTCCTATAATGATAACTGTCACCCACAGCCCCTGTCCCTGAGTGACACCGAGTGTTTCAGACACATTAAAGATGCTTTCGAGGTTAATGGCGCCAGTATAGAGCACTATGGGCAGCAGCGTAACGACAAATGACACAATTAGAAAAAGAGCTACCAACGTTCTGGTGATACGATCAAAACGGTATTCGAGATACTGTGGAATAGTCGTCAAGCCCATTTTGAGGAACGTCGGTATGAAGTAGAGAGCGCCAATGACCAGTGCTACCGCCGACGTCACCTCCCACGCAATGATGATGAAGCCATTTTTATAGGCCGAGCCATTCATCCCTATCAGGTGCTCAGTAGAAATATTGGTAAGCAGCATGGAACCGGCAATAACTACGCCGGTAAGGCTGCGGCCTCCGAGGAAGTAGCCATCCTGAGTATCCAGCTTGTCTTTGCGGAGTTTGTACCACGAAAACAGAGCGACGAAACCCGTAAAAGCCAGAAAAGATAAAAAGGTAAGTAGCATGTAAGTAGGGGTAGTTATCAAGCGAAAGGGTAATATACACCAGAATGATATTTCTTCCTCATTCAATTATTCAAAGTGGCTTTCCCTTAATTTCGCTTGACTCGGTAGACACGAATCCCCGCTTGGTACAAATCTTGAGGGTGTTTCCGCAACAGCATTCAATAACTATGAAAAACACACTACCCTGGCTATTAATCATCTGCCTTTTCGGTTGCACGGGGCCTCGCATTATTCCGGTTGACTCAGCATCACGGGTTCTTCCAGAGCCGTTAGTCATTCGCCCTGCTTTCGATATGTACAGCCTGCGTGCTGACTTAATCAGACAAAAAACTTATTCCTATATAAATGATCAATACCATGAGCAGCCTGTGAGCTACCACCCCCTTGGCTTCGATCTGGGCAATGGCCTTTTTTTCGACCTTAACAGCAATTTGTGCCTCGATCTGGGTTATCTTCTGAGGTTGGATAAAAGCAGAGACTTTACCCTGAAGACGACAAACTACAGCATCGATGGCCAACCCAAAAAAAGACAACATTTTGTTGTGCAAGCAGGCGATCAGTTGTGCACGGGTAGCGGAAGAGACGCCGATGAAGCTGCAACCATCTGCCGCACCCTGGAACAGGAAGGTGAGCAGACTAAAATAACCAAAAACAACAAGGAAGACTTCACTTTTTCACTGAGCGAAGGCAAGGCAACGTTTACCAGAAAGGGCAAAGTGAGAGCAGAAATTGTGAAAACATCGAACTCGACGTTCCGGGCAGAAACCAAGCGGCCTTTTGAAGTTTCCATAATTGAGAATCAGCTAACATTAGGAAAGGCGTATTACGTTCAGGCCGACGACGAGAAAAAAGAGGTCAGTATTTTCCAGAGAAGAAAAAGGAACCACAAACTCCTTTATACAATCACCGAGACACCTACCGCCCTGATTGTTAACAGTCTGAATAGCAACCGGTATGTGGTTGCTCTCGACAAAAATGCACTTACACTTTCCAGTGGCGCACGGCCAATCCTGCAAATTCAGGTAGAGTATGTAAATCAGGCAAGGTAAAAACCAGAACTCATCATATTGAATCGCCGCTTTCCCGCTTCACTCTTTGAACCAAATTTGGAGTCGCTAGCCTCATGTTTGCGCACACATCCCCTATTTTACAAATAATAAGAGTTTTAACTCTCGCTTTTTTTTCTCAAATTGAGGCTGTACGTCATATTACTCACGTACTCAATCATACAACGCTAAACTGACTCTTATCATGGAAAAACTAGAACGCAGATCTACCCTGAAAAAACTTTTTGCCGGTATAGCTGGCTTCGCTGGTTTTGGAGCCGTTTCATCGGCCAACGCCGCACCAGCCAAGCTCGAAAAGAAAGCCAACAACATTACTACCTTTCAGGACATGCCCCTGTTTTCAGGCTCCACTCAAATGGGTAACCTGGTATTTATCGCCGGAAAAGGGGCACATTTCGAAGGCGACATCAAAGCACACACCGATCATGTGCTAAAGGAACTGGAAAAAGAGCTTATCAAAGCCGGATCTTCCATGGAAAAGGTACTGAAGGTAAGCGTTTTCCTGGCCGATTTGAATGACTACAAAGCCATGAATGAGGTTTACAAAGGCAGGTTTGGTGCCAAGCCCCCTGTGAGAACCACTGTGGCAACCTACGGTGGCGTACCCGGGGACTCCCTGGTGGAGATTGACTGCATCGCTTACGTTTAAAATACTATCTATGAAGGCCCGCCACCCTAAGGTGCCGGGCTTACTTTTCACACCCTGAATCCACAACAATGAAACGCTTCTTATTTATTCTCGCCTTTTTCTTTGTCACTGCCAGCGTCGTAGCGCAGCCCTACCAAATCGTTATCAAAGGAGGTCACGTCATCGACCCAAAAAACAACATCAATGAGTTGATGGATGTTGCCATCCACGACGGAAAGATTGCCAGGGTAGCCAAAACCATCGATGCTACCGGCGCCAGGCAGGTGGTAGATGCGAAAGGCATGTACATTACTCCGGGGCTGATCGACATACATGGACACGTATTCTTCGGCACACAACCTGATCATTACCTGAGCGACGGGTTGACGGCTATAATGCCGGACGGCTTCACCTTTCGTGTGGGTGTGACTACCATAGTGGATGCTGGGGGAGCCGGTTGGAAGTCGTTCCCTACATTCAAAGAGAACATCATTGATAACTCTCAAACCAGGGTACTGTCGTTTCTCAACATTGTTGGTGAAGGCATGAGAGGTGGCGTGTATGAGCAGAACCTGAATGACATGGATCCCCGCATGGCTGCCGCTGTGGCAAGGTCAAATAAGGAACATATAGTAGGCTTTAAAGTGGCTCATTTCAATGGCCCCGAATGGACGCCGGTAGACGATGCCGTAGAAGCCGGTAACCTTGCAAAAATGCCTGTGATAGTTGATTTTGGTGGAAACACCCCTCCTTTGTCGATCGAGGAGCTATTTATGAAGCACCTCAGGCCAGGCGACATTTTCACCCATGCCTTCGGGGAACTGGATACGAGAGAACCCATTGTTGATCCGGCCACCAAAAAATTGAAATCCTTTGTTTGGGATGCACAAAAAAGAGGAATCGTGTTTGATGTAGGCTATGGTGGCATCAGCTTTTCTTATTCACAGGCCATCCCTGCCATCAAAGCGGGTTTCTATCCTACCACCATCAGCACCGACATCCACGCTGGCAGCTTCAACAACGCCATGAAAGATCAGCTCAGTGTGATGTCGAAATTCCTGCAGATGGGAATGGATTTGGAGCTGGTCATCAACGCCTCCACCTGGAAGCCTGCGCAGGTTATCCAGCGAACGGAGCTCGGGCACCTTACCGAGGGAGCGATTGCCGACGTGGCTATTCTGAATATGCGCAAAGGCAACTTCGGCTTCTTCGACTATCGGGGGCATAAAGAAACTGGCACGCAAAAGTTTGAATGCGAAATGACGATCAAGGGAGGAAGAATCGTTTACGATTTAAACGGCATCGCTAATCCCGTCGTGCTGCCGAGATAGTGTTGTCAAACAAATAAGGTAGTGCCAAGGCACGCCTGGAAACAAGGTTGCAGGGTATGGAGGCGTCGTTCGGCGATGGTGGGTTTGCAGTTAGGGCCTTCAGCCACCGGATAGGAGGCAACCATGGGTCTTATTGAAACTACATCCCAATAGCTGGCGGACGCCAGACTGAGAATAGCCACAAGCGAGACGCTTGCGGCAGGCGGGTAAGGCGGGTGTAGACATACCATGTCGCAGGGTTTGTCTTCATACCCTGCTGACCATTTTTGAATAGAATCCGGTGTCTGACGGCTCTTGCTCAGGGGCAATTTGCCGTGCCGACACCTACAATCAAAGCCCTTAACCCGCTGCTGCTTTCTCAAGGCCCTCACGGATTCGATCCGCAACAATTCTTTCCTGTCCTGGACGCATCATCCAGGTGGTGATGCTGACGGAGTTTTCGCCACCACCCGCAACCTCTATCGACGGATGACCGCTTCGAAGCACGTCTTTAAGACCGTTGCCTGATATTTTTACCTTTTTTGTATCCCATGAAAGATCCAGGGTGGGAACATGGTTGGCAATGGGGGGCACATGAATTTTGATGGTCAGTCCATCAATACCCTTTACGGCGTCAGCAATGAGATTGATCTGGCCTTCCCATAACTTCCATTCTTTTTCATGGTTTCCATTTACAAAGGCCTCCAAAGCTGCCCACATGCCGAGCACCTCTTCCTTATTCACTTTCATCCCCCTTCCGACAGTATTCCCTCTTGGCGGAGCGCTTAACCGGGCTGCCGCTATCAGTTCTTTTTTACCGAGCAGTAAGCCTGCGCTCTGGGGGCCTCTCAGGCCTTTGCCTCCTGAAAAACATACCAGGTCATAGCCCATTTGGGTGAACTTCCACAGATTCTCCACCGGTGGCACATCAGCCGCACAGTCGTTCATGCAGGGGATATTATTCTCCTTGCCCGTCTTCAGCCATTCTTCTGCATTAATCTGTCCATTAGGCTCATAAGCATTGATAAAAAGCATCAAAGCCGTGTTTTTGTTGATGGCCTTTTTCAACTGGTCTTTGGTCTCCACCTCAATCACTTTCACTCCGCAGTTGCGCACAGCATGGGCGTAACCAATATTGTGAGACTTCTGAATGATCACTTCTGTTTTCATCCCTGTGCCTTCCAGGTGTGGAATCTGCTCTGCTTTTTTGGGATCCATGCCGGTGAGCACGCCTGCCATCCCGAATGTCATTGCTGAAAAGGCCCCGGAAGTGACCGTGGCCGCCTCACATTTAAGCAACTTTGCAATTCTCTCGCCAACTTTATCCTGCAACTCGTCGAGCATTACATAATGCTCCGAGGCATAGTTGTAAGCGTCTTTCATTTCGTCTCTTAGCAAAGAGCCAGTCATAGCGGTGTAAGTACCTGCCGCATTAATGAAGGTGCGCACGCCTAACTCTGCAAAGTAATCACGGTAAGGGGCTGCAGGTGCAGCGGCAATGGCTGCAAGAGGCACTCCACCACCGATGATCCCTCCTACAAAAGGCAGGGCCGAAAGGCGTTTAATGAGTTTTCTTCTACTTAGCATAGGTTTGTCGTTTTTAAATAGGTCTTAACTAAAAATAGGTTGGCTCAGGCATTGTTACACTGCTGCCTGAAGCACTTCTTTGATTCGCCTGGCAACAATTGGCACCTGGTCGGGTAGCAAAGTAACCACAGTGATGCGAAGAGCATCGTCTCCGGCGGAAGTTTCAATCCTCGGCTCACCAGCCCTAAGTGCCTCCACCACGTCCTTTGGCTTGATTTTTACCTTGTTCTGATCCCACTTCACCAAAAGGCCTGGAAATACATTGGCCCGGCCTTTAGGCATGTGCATCTCTCCTTTCACACCGGGCACTGTTTCTACTGTTTTGGTGATATCGGCCACTCGTCCCTCCCACTCTTTCCATTCTTTTTCATGATCCTTTTCAAGATAGAGCTTCAAGGCGGCGTACATGCCAAAGATTTCCTCTTTGTTCACTTTCATGGATCGCCCGATCGGGCTTTCATGAGGAGAAAAATTAAGCTTGGCAGCCTCAATCAAGTCTTTGCGACCAAAGAGCAGCCCTGCGCTTTGAGGTCCACGAATCATTTTTCCTCCTGAGAAAGTAACCAGGTCAAAGCCCATCTTTTGGTATTTGAAAAGGTTCTCAACAGGCGGCACATCTGCGGCTGCGTCGATAAAAGAAGGGATACCATGTTTCTTCGAAATGGCCACAAACTCCTCATGGGTAATACTGTCTTCGATACCGTACCAATCGACGGCGCCGTTGAAGAAGAGGGTCATCACCGTGCGCTCGTTAAAGGCAGCCTCCATTTCCTTTGCGTTTTCTACTTCTACCAACTTCACCCCGGCAGTGCGCACCGCCTGGTCAAAAACATAGCGATGCTTTTTCTGAATAATCACCTCCGGCTTGGGGCCAGGCAGGTTAGGGATTTGTTTGATTTTATCCATATCCATCCCGGTAATAGCAGCAGCAGTGCCAATGGTAAGCGCACATGCTGCCCCGGAAGTGACCATAGCTGCTTCACATTGCAGCATCTCTGCAATGCGCTCACCCACTTTGTCCGTCAGTTCATGCATGTTGGCGAAGTCGTGTGCAGTTGCGTTAATCGCCGCCATCACCTCAGGCTCCATCAAAGAACCTGACAAAAACGTCATGGTGCCACGGGCGTTGATCAATGGGCGTATCCCCAGCTCTTTGAATAAGTTTTGCGCAGGTTTCGCCGCAGGCGTTGCAGCTACAACAGATTGAATTGGAATACCACTGCCCACAAACCCTCCTATCAAAGGAAGACTGGCTAAGCGTTTTACAAGTTTTCTTCTGCTCAACATGATCTGATAGTTTATAATGTCCGTCTTATTTTTTCTACATCTTCTGTGGAGACCTCACTGGCCTCATTTCCAAAGCTTTGCCGGATATAGGTGAGTACCCCGGCCACCTCCTCATCACTCAAAAAGCTGTGCTGAGGCATCACGTTGTTATACTCTTCTCCATTTACCGTAATGCTTCCTTCCATGCCATTGAGCACAATACTAATGAGCAAGCCTTTGTCGCCAACCACCCAGGGCGCTCCAGCCAGCGGAGGAAATCTACCAGAGGCGCCTTTGCCGTTGTTCTGATGGCAAGAGCCACAATAAGTAAGATAGGTCTTTTCCCCTGCTACTTTCACTCCTTTTTCAAGGTTATCTTCAATCTTGTCAGGTGTGCGGATATTGGAGGCATTCTTACGTTCTTCCATTTTGGCCAGTTGTTCGGTGCCAAAGCTGCCCCTATCTCCCTTGTACATTACCCTCCAGATTTTCCCTTTTTCAGTATCAGAGAAATAGAGTGAGCCATCGGGCCCCATGGCTATGCCCATAGGTCTGTAAATAGCGTCGCTTACATTGACAACAGGATCAACTCCGGCGAAGCCATCGGCAAACACTTCCCAATCGCCCGAGGGTTGACCGTTCCTGAAGGGTACAAACCCAATGAAATAGCCCGCCTGCGGATAGGGTGCCCGATTGGTAGAGCCATGAAATGCGATAAAGGCACCGTTTTTATAATGCTCGGGAAATTGATCGCCTGTATAGAAGAAAAGATCGTTGGGCGCCCAATGTCCTGGGAAACCCATCAAGGGATCGACAAAATCGGCACAGCGTCCGATGCTATCGCCATCGCCGCCATATTCGGGAGCGAGTACCTTCTGGCCTTTTATCTGATCGTAATAGCAGTAGGGCCAACCGGCGTTGGTGCCTTCGGTCACCCGTAGAAACTCCTCAGCTGGCAGCATGGCACTTTCCCAGGGACTGTACTTCTGCGCCCAAAGCCTGAGCAGGTCGTCCCGACCGTGCATGACTACGTACAGATTATTGTCTTCAGTATTCCAATCCATGGCCACAATGCTGCGCAATCCCGTTGCGAACTTGGTGCCATCTTTCTGCGTTTGGTTTTTCTTATTGGCATCGAACTTCCAAACTCCACCATGATCTTCCAGTTGTGGACATGGATCCATTCCTGGCATATTGGGTGTCCGTTTTACAGGCATGCAGGCATTCGAAGGCGTGCCAAATGGGACATACATATTTCCCTTATCATCAAATGAGACCACTTTGGCGATGTGCTCATGGCTGCCGTGCTCGTGGTCGTCGGTTAGAATTGTTTCTATTTCAGTATCCGGCACCAGTGTCCCCGGCACCAGCTTCTGGCGATACACCGCCAGCTGGGAGCCGTAGTACAAGTAGCCATTGTATATTCTCATGGCTGCCCCATAGCTTCCATCATTTTTGTAATCGCCAAATACCTGAAGTTCGTCTGCTTTGCCGTCACCGTCATTGTCCCGCAAGGCCATATTACCACCTTCCTCCTGTGGAAAGCGGAGTTTTACATAGATGTCGCCATTGTCGTTGACAGCCATGTGCCGGGTTCTGCCCTTGAGGCTGTCGACCACCACCACAGCATCGAAGCCACCGGGGAGCACAAGGCCACCATTGTCAGGGTCGCCGGGTGGCAACTGCGGGCCGCTGCTGCACGACACCATGACAACAAACCCTGCAGCCAACGCCGACCGGCAGATAAAAGTGATCAATGGATGAAACCATCCCTGTTTAGGTAGGAAGCGCCGTCTAGCCATGTTAATTCATATAGAGTGTTTGTTCAATATATAAAAAAACATTCTAAAATGATCTTGTGTGCGGACACAATTATTCAAAAGGCAGTATAAGAGGTTTGACGAAAGGAATCTCACTCACACAGTGTGATCGCTTCGATCTCACGTAACTGTAATACCTTATATATTATAAGGAGTGAATGAAAAGCCGAGAAAATCCAACACATAGAGAGCAGCGGCCTACAATATTGATCAACTACTTTCAATGCAAGTATCCGAAGAATTCGATAATCTGTTTTTTTCATCTACTGGCCAAAAAGCACCAAAAACACCTCAGTCAAAATCATAGCTATAATCCACTTCATTTATAGCTATAATTCACCTCAAACATAGCTATGTTTCGACCCAAAGATGGCTATGTTTGGCATGAATGATAGCTATGTTCAGGGTAAAAGATAGCTATCTTTTTGAGGGCGCTAATTTTTCGATCGAAAAGGTGTCATCCAATCGACTCTCATATATGAAAGACCTGAAACAAAAAAAGCCTCCAGTGGCAACTGAAAGGTTCTTAATTTTCTTCGTGATCCCATCAGGATTGGATCGGGGGCGCCTAGCCGTGAGACCTACTGCTTAGAAGGGATCAAGCGGAAAACCTGGGGGACAATTGTACTAAGCATAGATTTTGGACAGTCTGTATAGAAAGAAGCTGACGTTCCTCACGCCCCTGGCCGGGCGCCCCTAAACTGACTTCTGAAGGCTTTTATCTTTGCGTTGAAAGATTCTGCTGCGGCATTGGTACTTCTGCGTTCAAAGTAGTTGAGGATAGTTAGGTAGTGCTGCTGGATAGTTCTGGAAACAGTATTGAAGGATTTGAAGCCAGCTTGTTCAACGTCGTTGTACCACCTGGCTAGTTTTGTGAATGCGACTCCTTTGTCTTTGACTGTCTGGTAGATACGACCAAGTTTCTGCGCCAGGTCATAGGCTTGTTCCAGTTTTGGGTACAGCCGGAAGAGTAGCTCTGCCCGAAGTACTTGCGATGGGCTCCAGAGCTCTTTACGATTGAAAAGCAGGTACCTGCTCCTGGCTAGTAGTTGTTTGGGGGTGTCGCCGTTTTCTAGTCTGTTGGGAATAAATGCTTTGTTTAATTCTTTACTGAGCTCTATCTCTTTGTTCTCCTGATCCAAGGCCTCCCATCGGTACTCTATTCTCATTTGCTGCACAGCATCATAAGCCAACTTTTGGACATGGAAGCGATCAGTGACCAAGGTTGCTTTGGTAAACGTTTTGGATACAATCTGCTCCATGCTGGCAGCCATGTCCAGGGTTACTTCCTTGACCAATTGTCGCTTCTCTAGTGGTATCTTTCTGATCAGTATGGACTTAACCCGTTCACTATCTGTACCCTTAATGATGGCCACCAAACAACCCTTGTTTCCTTTTGCTGCTTTGTTGGTGACTACTGTATAAAGCTCACCCTGTGACAATGAAGTTTCATCGATGGTCAGATACTCACCAATGTTTTCTGGGAAAACCACGTGATCTTCAGCATGGTCAAGTTGGTTCCAGGTAGTGTAGTCGCTCAGGTGCCCTGCATACTGCTCTTCCAGCAGTTTGCCATCCACTTGGAAGTAGTTGCCCAGGCTTTTACAACTTACCGGCGTGGTATCGATGCAATGCTTTTAAAAAAGCCGCAAACTCTTTGGTCATGCGTGTTCCCTTTGCTACTAACTCCCAGTCTCTGGAGACTATTTTGCTGGTGTCTTCATTCAACCACCTGCGTCGTTTCACCTTTAAAAAACAAGCCTTGCCTCGTATCGGGAAGTCTTTTACCAAGATGGCATCGGTGTACCCCTTAGAGCTTAATCTCTGACCCGAGAACTCATAAGGGTGTAGATTCTTCTCTTCTAAGCTTATCGTATAGCCTTCATCAGTCTTTT
>TARA_R110001606_G_scaffold69626_2_pt1 | contig 36653 bp, 34 predicted proteins | sample TARA_R110001606 | Tara Oceans TARA_R110001606 (sample SAMEA4398315) | marine metagenome | biome: Polar Biome; feature: [SRF] surface water layer (ENVO:00010504); material: water (ENVO:00002006), including particulate matter (ENVO:01000060) such as... | depth 5 m
CGCCTTAGTGTTTGACGATGTGGATGATACTGATTCAGATTATGCGCTACATGTTGTTTATCATGCGCTACCAAAAGCGGCTAGTGAATTAAGTATTGCTCCGGAAGTGGTTGGTAATGAGATGCAACTTATCGTTGAGAATACCGGGGCAACAACAGTTTCAACAATGACAGAAAATATTGTTGCAACTGGTAAAGTTAAGTCAGCAGCAGAGGCACCGTTCAATATTCTTGCAACGACATTCAATGCAATAGCAGCTGAAGGATGTGAATCTGGTGTATTAGTTACAGCATCGATTCAGTTACGTGATGAGATCACTCATGTATTCCAAGCAGGTTATCGTTTAGATATAGACACCAACAACGATGGTGCCTATGACTTCCTTATGCAGAACTACAATGACCGAGGTCGTAAAACGACTTCGCCAGGGCGTTCACGTACTGTTATTGGTACTATCGATGACGCTGGCGCAGAAACGCTTCGGTTTTTGACACCGTTATATCAATCAGCCGGTGCAGATACTATTACCTTCTCGGTATGTAGCAGCACACTTGGATTAACACGTGATAATTTAGGTGATCCGTTAAATATTAAGGCATCTGTAGGCTATCCATCTTATGGTGGCGGCGTGTACTTTGAAACAGATAGTCTAGTTGGCGCTACGACCTTTAGTTCTTCAGCGTCAGTGAGTTTAACTGCGGTGGATGGCAGTGATACAGTCGTAAATCAACTTGCGCCAGGTGAAAAAGCGATTGTGAATGCTAGTGCGCCATTTGCTTTTACAGCATCGTCATTACAAAATGTACTGAAACTAGTGACTGCTGAAGACTTAGTGTTACCAAAAACGCAGGCTCCTAAGCTTGCAAATGCATCATTTGATGTTGTTGAAAATGCGGAAAACGGCCATCTCGTTGGCACCTTGAGTGTTGTGGAATCAGATAGAGATTTAGCGATTGCTGAGTTTTATGTGCAATCGCAAACTCATCAAGGCTTTAGTGTTGATAATAAAGGGCAAATTCTTGTATCAAACAGCGAGTTAGTTGATTTTGAAGTTGGTAAGCACATCGCTGAACTAGTCGTTGTTGCCATCGATACTTTGGGAAATACATCAGAGCCAGCTGTTATTACTATTAACATTACCAATGTTGCAGATGAAGCGAGCGAAGTAACCCCAATTATAAATTCTGGCCAAGTATTCTCTGTTGCAGAAAACACCCCAGTAGCTACCGCATTTGCTCAATTAGCTTTCACAGATCCAGATAACAGTTCAATCACTATGTTTACTGTAGCGGGAAGTGATGCAATCACGATTGATAATACGGGGATGCTAACCGTTGCTCAACTACTTAATTTTGAAGAGCAAAGTACTATTACGTTAGAGATAGTCGCAATTGATGAAGATGGTCATCAGTCAGCTGCTGAAATTGTGACGATTAACGTGTTAAATGTCGCTGATGAAGGAGCAGAAGTTGCGCCAATTATCGAAGCCGGGCAAACTTTTAAAGTGCAAGAAAATGCCGTGGTAGGCACTGTGATTGGTCAAATACGTGCTATTGATCCAGATACAGCAGTAACACCAATTGTAAGCTACACAGTTGCAGGTCATAACGGTATTGCAATTGATGAACTTGGCCAAATCACAGTGGCGGGTGACGTTGATTATGATGCAACACCTGAGATAAAGCTGATGGTTAGCGCAACGGATAGTGCTGGTAATCAATCTGCAGCTGTTGAAGTAACAATCACTGTAGCGCAAGACGCATTAGAAAACACGCCAGTTATTGCTGATAATCAACGCTTTAGTGTTGATGAAAATACAGCGCTTGGCACTGTGATTGGTAAACTTAACTTTAGTGATCCAGATGCTGATGTAAGTCCTGTTACTAAGTTTATTGTGTCAGGCACTGACTTAGTCACTGTTAATGCTGCGGGTGAAATTGTTGTTGTAGGTAGTATTGATTATGAATATGAGCGTAACTTTACATTTAGTGTTATCGCTGTTGATAGTGCGGGTAATAACTCTAAAGCTGTTGATGTTGAAGTACGAGTAAAGAATATTGTGGGCAAAGATGACGATAATAATGACGGTGACAGCGGTTCACTAGCATGGTTAACATTGCTTATTGCACCATTTGCATTTATGCGCCGCCGAAAACAAAAGTAATTAATTGTTTAGTTAGTCATTTTAATTATCAGTGATTAACGAGCAAAGTTAATCAAACAAAGGGAGCTTAGGCTCCCTTTTTACATTGCTTTACAAACTAATATAGGTAATCAACAGCTAGTTAGATATATTGCTAGTAGTGGAATAATAATAACTCTAGGGAATACTATGAAAACACGTCAATCATTTGCGTTAGCGGCTTTGTCGTTAGCTATTTTAGCGGGCTGTAATAAAGCTCCAGAACAAAATAATATAAAATCCGAGGCTGTACAGAGTGAAGCTGCAGTGGTTAATGTAACTGCACCGGTAGCCAATAAGATCCCTTTCGAAATGACTATTCATGGTGATACGCGCACCGATAATTACTATTGGATGCGTGACGATGAACGAAAAGATGCAGCTGTCATAGCACACCTTAATGCAGAAAATACCTATACTGATGCGATGCTAAAGCATACTAAAGCTTTACAAACTACTTTGTTTGAAGAGTTAAAAGGGCGCATTCAAAAAGATGATGACTCCGTGCCAACTAAAAGTGGCGATTATTATTATTCATCGCAAACGCGAGGGGATAATGAATACCCGACTTATGTTCGCAGTAGCGATGATAAGGGCACTGATCAACACGTTATATTAGATGTAAATGAGTTGGCAAAAGGCCATGACTATTTCGCGGCAACAGGTTTATCTGTCAGCCCAAATGGTCACTTATTAGCATATGGTGAAGACACGGTAAGTCGACGAATCTACTCTATTTTAGTGAAAGATTTAAAGACCGGTAAATTACTAGAAGATAAGCTCGAAGGGACAGATGGTGATATCGTCTGGGCGAATGATAATAAAACTTTTTATTACATTAAAAAAGACTTACAGACATTGTTAGGTTATCAGGTTTATCGCCATACCTTAGGTACGTCACAAGCACAAGATGAGTTAGTGTACGAAGAGACTAACACAAGTTATTACACTGGCCTTGGTAAGAGTAAAGATAAACAAGAAATTTATATTTGGCATGGCAGTACTAACGCTTCAGGTGTGTCGGTAATTGATGCTAATGACGTCAAGGCACAGCCAAAGCGCTTAATTGAACGTGAAGAAAACCTAGAATATGATATTGCTAAACTCGGTGATACTTATTACATAGTCACTAACCTTAACGCAGTAAACTTTCAGCTAATGACGGTGGATAAAGATAAAGCGCACGACAAAGCGAATTGGCAAACACTGATCGCCGCGCGTGATGATATTAAGCTTGAAGGCATCGATTTGTTCACTGACCATTTAGTGTATAAAGAGCGTGAAATGGGGCAATCTCGTTTAACGATACGCAACTTAAAGTCGGGTGATGAACAGCAGCTGAGCTTTAATGACAGCAGTTATATGGTCAGTACATATGGTAATAATGAATTAGATAGCGAAAGCTTACGAGTATATTATGCCAGTATGACGACGCCTGGTTCATCGTATGATATCGATTTGAATAGCACAACGAAAACACTGTTAAAACAGCAACAAGTGATCGGTGATTTTAATGCCGATAATTATGCATCGGAGCGACTATTTATTACTGCGCGAGATGGCGTAAAAGTACCGGTGAGTTTAGTTTATCGCAAAGATAAATTCAAAAAAGATGGCACTAATCCATTGTTACAATATGGCTATGGGTCGTATGGGGCAACCATGGATCCAAGTTTTTCTAGTAGCCGTTTGAGTTTACTTGATCGAGGCTTTGTATTTGCTATCGCGCATATTCGTGGCTCGCAGATGCTTGGTCGTCCTTGGTATGAAGATGGCAAGCTACTCAATAAAAAGAATACTTTTAATGACTTTGTTGATGTAACCAAAGGCTTAGTTACCCAGCAGTATGGTGCGCAAGATAAAATATTCGCGATGGGCGGCAGTGCGGGCGGCTTATTAATGGGCGCCGTGGCAAACCAAGCACCAGAGCTTTATCAGGGGATGGTTGCGGCTGTGCCATTTGTTGATGTAGTGACCACTATGTTAGATGCGAGCTTACCATTAACAACCAACGAGTACGGCGAGTGGGGCAACCCAAATGACAAACTATATTATGATTATATGCTGTCTTACTCACCGTACGATCAAGTGAGTAAACAAGCGTATCCAAATATGTTGGTCACCACAGGTTTGCATGATTCTCAAGTGCAATATTTTGAACCAGCAAAATGGGTTGCAAAATTACGTGAGTTTAAAACCGATGATAATAAATTACTGTTTAAAATTGATATGGAAGCAGGCCATGGTGGCGCATCTGGGCGTTTTAAAAGCCTTCAAGATACAGCTCTAAACTATGCATTTATCTTAGATTTAGCTGGTATTAAAAAGTAATAACTGATTTTAGTGTTTTACAATTAAGGCGTGACTTAGGTTACGCCTTAATTTTTTGTCTAAATTAAGTGTTGTGGTTTTGCACACTTGCTCGAGCTTAGCAGTATCGACGACGCTGATTAAAATCTAGACATTAAGACTGAAAAAGGTCAGCATATAGGTATTAACGAAATAAGGAGATGGTAATGGAAGATAATCAACAGGTTGAACCAGTTATAACGAGTAAAGATGAGCGTATGTGGGCGATGTTATGTCATTTAAGCGCATTAGCCGGATTTATTATACCTATGGGTAGTATCATCGGTCCGCTGATTGTCTGGTTAATAAAAAAAGACGAAATGCCATTAGTGGCTGAACATGGGCGTAAATCGCTTAACTTTCAAATCACTATGTTCATAGCATATATAGTGTGTTTGATTTTGATGTTTGCAGTTATCGGAGTAATTCTATTACCTATAGTCGCTATTTTCTCGTTTATTATGGTGGTGATTGGCGCAATCAAAACTAATGACGGTAAAGAGTTTAACTACCCATTTAGCTTACAATTGATAAAATAAACTACTCTTCATTTTTATCAAACCCAGCAAATGCTGGGTTTTTTATATGTATTAATAAAGGCTTAGATGGCTTATTTAACTCTGTTCTTTACTGCGTTTATTTCGGCAACATTATTGCCAAGCTCATCAGAAGTGGTACTCACAGCAATGGTGACCAAAGGAGAATATTTACTTTGGTTGTTATGGCTCAGTGCCACAGTTGGTAACGTACTAGGTAGTTGCGTTAATTACTGGTTAGGCACGCAAGTCATACGTTTTAAGGATCGGAAATGGTTTCCCGTGTCACAGGCAAGTATCGATAAGGCTGCAGAGCACTTTGAAAAGTATGGTGTTTATAGCCTGTTGTTGGCATGGCTACCAATTATTGGTGATCCGCTAACAGTTGTAGGAGGCATTTTTAAAGTGCGCTGGTGGACATTTTTATGGCTGGTTACCCTTGGCAAAGGCGCACGTTACTTGCTTGTACTAGCCTTTGCCGTTGGGCTGGATAAGTTGCTTTAAGCTTTACTCCAATCGAGTGTTAGCGATACTGAATCTGCAAAACGCAAAGCGTGAGGTTTATCAACTCGCACTTTTGCATAATTCACGCTGCTATGGCTATGGCAAACACTGAGTATTTCTGCCACTAGTTTTTCAAGCAATAAAAAGTGACCTTGCTCAACAATACTAATCACTTCTTTGGTGATCACTTTATAATTAAGTGCTTGTTCAACTTGATCCGTTTCACAGGCTTGCTCAGCAGGATAGTGAATTTCTAAATTGATCACTACATCCTGCTTTTTCTCACGTTCATCGGGGTTAAAGCCAATAAAAGTGCGCAGCCGTAAGTTAGTTACATGGATAATTGCATTGGCCATAGGATTAGCCTTTTACAAGTTGTAAAAACTCATTGCGGGTTTTTGGATCGGCTCTGAAGTTACCTAGCATTACCGACGTACGCATACTTGAGTTTTGTTTTTCAACCCCACGCATCATCATACACATATGTTTTGCTTCCACTATTACACCAACGCCTTTAGCACCGGTGACTTCTTCAACCGCTTTAGCGATTTGATGAGTCAGTTGTTCTTGAATTTGAAAGCGGCGTGCAAACATATCAACAATACGCGCAAATTTCGATAAACCCAGCACTTTGCCGTTAGGAATATAAGCAATATGACAGCGCCCTACAAATGGTAATAAATGATGTTCACACATCGAATAAAGCTCTATATCTTGAATTAAAACCATGTCATCTGCATCAGAAGTAAATACCGCATTATTGGTAATTTCTTCTAATGTTTGACGATAGCCTTTGGTCAAATATTCCATCGCTTTGGCGGCGCGTTTTGGCGTGTCTAATAGGCCTTCACGTTGTGGATCTTCACCTACAGCAGTAATAATTTCGTGGTAACTATTTTTTAATTGATCGTGCATAAATTTCTCGATTAATCCGTTATTTTAAATGTCTGCCACCATCTACGGGTAAAGAACGTCCCGTGATGTAATGGCTGCTAAGCAATAAATCGACGCTGTTTATAATTTCGCGACAACCGGGCTCGATGCCCATTAATGATTTTTTAAGGGTTTTTTCTCGGTACTCATCGCTATCGTGATCATTAAAAATAATTAATGAAGGGGCGATAGCGTTCACTTTTATATTCGGGGCAAACTTAGCTGCAAATGATTTTGTCATATTTTCTAAGGCGGCTTTACTTGCGGCATATGCGATATGCTTTGGACTTCCTTTTTCAACAACATAATCAGTTAAATGAATGATATCAGCAGGGTGTTGCTGCTGTTGCTGGAAATTTAACAGTAACTCGCTAAGCGCTAAGTTAATTAAGTAAGGTGCTTTAGCATGGATCCGCATCATGTTATCAAATAGCGTACTGCTATCTGGATTATTCGCTTCGCAGTCCCAACTCGAGGCATTGTGGATCACCGCCTTTAAGCTATTTGTGTGCAGCTTTAATTGACTGACAAACTCATTAATGCCGTTGTCAGTGCTAAAGTCTGCGTAAACACATACAGCACCATGGTCAGATAATTTATCAATAGCGGGATGGCGAGTTCGGTAAGTAACGATAATAGCTTGCCCTTGGGCTATAAAATGTTTTGCCAGTGCTAAACCAATACGTTGGCCGGCACCTGTTATTAAAATGGGCGATGTCATAACTAAATACAAATCCTTAGGTTTTTTAATGCGATGAGCTGGATTACCATGTGTTTACTAACAACTATAAACTAAATTACAGAACTATTTCATCTTTACTGCAAAGATATTGCACCAATATAACAATCTGTTTGTACGCCGTAACGAACAGTTGCGATCATTTGCTCTGCGATGATTGTCAGGCATAATAATAAAACTTCAATTTATGATCCGTAACTATGCAATCACCACCTAAACCGATCCATAAACTGCGTATGATCCCCTGGTTATTTGTTGCTGGCGTGTATTGTTCATTAATTGCTTGGCAAGGCGCAAATGCCGCGCTACAAAGTGTTATCGCAGAGTTTAGCATTGCTGTGACTATGGCTTTTGGGTCTTTTGTTGCTGGTGGCACTGCACTTGGTGGTGGCGCAGTAGCATTTCCTGTGATGACTAAGTTACTGGCAATAGATCCTGTAACGGCAAAAGTATTCTCGTTAGCGATTCAAAGTTTTGGTATGAGTGCGGCCGCATTAACCATTATTTTTACTGGTATTCCATATTATCGCCAAGTGGTATTAATCGCAGCTCCTGCTGCATTAGTTGGCGTATTACTAAGCCTTACTTTTATTGCCGATCAATTACCAAGACTGGTGGTTAAAGGAGTCTTTAGCGTACTTTTAATATGCTTCGCATTAACTCTTTTATGGCGTATTTACTGCAGGGTGCAACATGTATGTAGTCAAACCGATATACAAGTTAGTACATTTACAGTTGCATTAGTTGCTGTTATTGGAGGAGTTGCATCTGGCTTAGTTGGTTCGGGAGCTGACATTGCTATTTTTGCGTTATTGATTATCGCCTGCAACGCTAATATTCAAAAAGCGACTGCAACCTCGGTGATTATCATGGCAATAACGTCTGTAGTGGCAAGCATTGCTAACGTATGGTTCTTCAATAGCTTAAGTAGCGAAATACAGTCGTATTTATTAGCGGCTATTCCAGTGGTTGTGGTCGGAGCACCGTTAGGGGCTTATGTTTGTGCTAAAGTGAAAAGCGGGCAATTAATCACATTTTTCTTATTGTTAATTGCCCTAGAAGTGTCATTTACGGTTTATGAACTTATGACAGCCTAAAGAACGTCGTAAATGGTTGGAATAGCTTGGCGTTTATGTTGAGTGCGTAGATAAATTGCGATGAGTTTTTCACTTACCTCGTCACTGACTTCTTTGCCTTCTAAAAAGTCATCAATTTGTTCATAGCTTAAACCAAGGGCTTCTTCATCAGTAAGGCCTGGGCGATCACACTCTAGGTCGGCGGTTGGCGCTTTATTAACGAGTAAATCGGGTGCACCTAACTGCTTGGCTAATGCGCGTACTTGGCGTTTTGATAAGCCAAATAATGGCGCTAAGTCGCATGCGCCATCACCAAATTTAGTATAAAAGCCAGTAATGTTCTCGGCGCTATGATCAGTACCAACAACGAGGCCTTGGCACAGTCCGGCAATTTCATACTGCGCGACCATGCGTTGACGGGCTTTCACATTACCTTTAATAAAATCAATTTGTGCTTGTTCCGGCAGTGCATCACCGCAACCTACTACTGCCGCTAATGCTTGCTCATGCATGCCGTCTGCTGCGGGTTTTATATTCACTGTTAGGCGTTTATTTGGTTGAATAAAATCAACAGCCAATTGCGCTTCAGCTTCATCAGCTTGCACACCATACGGTAAGCGAACCGCAATAAATTGATACTTGTCGGTTTGTTGCTGCGCATTTAATTCGTTAACGGCGAGTTGGCATAAGCGACCACAGGTAGATGAATCTACACCGCCACTAATCCCCAGCACTAAAGAGCGTGAATGTGCTGCCACTAAACGGTTTTTTATAAAGTTTACGCGGCGTGTGATCTCGTTGTTGACGTCTATATTTGGCTGGACTTTCATTTCTGCCACTATTTCAGCGCGCATGCTGAGCTCTCCTAATAATATTACTGGTTGTCATGGTTATACCAATTAGCTTAAAAGCATGATCTCTATTTAATGTAATTGGAATTATTATCTAATTCAAAGGGTTTAATTTAAAGCCCTAAATGTAGCTTAATTTTTTGTAATTCAGCTTTTAGCTCATCAATTTCAGCAAGTAACTCATTCAACTCGTCAGCTTTGAGTGCTGGCAATTCAGGTGGTTCTACTGCAACAGCACTTTGTGGATCAGCAAATAAATGGCTGTAACGGCTTTCACGTTTGCCGGGTTCTCGTGGGTGTTTAGTCACATGTTCGGCAGTCATCAAGGCATTTAATGCCGACTCAACTTCAGCAACATTATTAAACTCAGCGAGCCGATTACTGCGTGTTCTTAATTCACCAGGGGTTTGTGGGCCACGTAGCAGCATTAAACAAATAATAGCGCGCTGTTGCTCCGTTAACTGTAAATTACCAAATTCAGTATTGCAAAAGCGATGTGCGAACTTAGTTACGCGTCCAGATAACCCTTCGTCTAATGTAACTAACCGCTGGGAAACTAGCGAGTCTAGCGCCTCTTGTACTTCAGTTTCGCTGAGCGTGAGCACTGGCTCTCGGTTCGATTTTTGATTGCACGCATTGGTCAATGCATTTAGTGACAGCGGGTAATGCTCTGGTGTGGTGCTTTGTTTTTCAAGTAGGCAGCCGATCACACGTTGTTCAATAGCAGTGAGTTGCATAATAAATCCTTCTTTTTGTTATGCCTTAGCTTACACCTTTATTGTTTACCAAGCCATTGTTGCAGTTTCGGATTAAGCGCATCAAAATCGAGTGGTTTGGTTAGGTAATCAGTCATTCCTGCACTGAGGCATTTATCTCTATCGCCTTGCATAGCATTTGCGGTTAACGCAATAATAGTTACGTTTTTGTAGTATTCACCCGCATCCCCATTACGGATTGCCTTAGTTGCTTGGTAACCATCCATTTCTGGCATCTGGCAGTCCATTAACAATAGCTTGTATGGTTCTGTGGTTTTGTTTTTTAGTTTTTCAATAGCTTCCAGACCATTTTCAGCGATATCAAAACTTATGCCTGCTTGTTTTAGTAATGCACAGGCTACGACTTGATTTACTTTATTGTCTTCTACCAGCAGGATTTTGTCTTGATTTACAAAGTGTGTATTGTTGATTGCAATACTTGCTGGTAGTGCATTGTTATTTTGTTGTTGCTCGATAAATTTTTCATTCGCCAAAGAATCAAACAAGTCCGAAGGCGTTAGTGGTTTAAAAATCATGCAATCGGCTTCGATTGGCAAGTTTGCATGTGCTTCTTGTGAGAAACTCATTGGTGCCATAAGGATCAGTTTTACGTGATGCTTGCTTAGGTAAGTTTTCAATGTATTAATTGCAGCGGCGTCGGCTTGCTGAAAAAAGCTATAATCAAGCAGCACAGCATCAATCAATTCATCGCTAGAATTGAGATAGTAACTCAAAGCTAGGTAGTTTTTGAGGATATGCGCACGTGCCCCCCACACATTCAGTTGTTTTTGCGCAATTGAGCTATTTAACGGACAAGTATCGACAATTAAAATATGTTTGTTTGTAATTAAATGACTCGGTAAGTCTTGTTCTTTACCCAGTAGCGGCTGTACTTTAATGGAAAAAGTAAATGTACTGCCTTGGCCATAAACACTCGTGACATTGATTTCTCCATCCATCAAATTACACAGCTGCTTAACAATCGCCAGGCCCAAGCCTGTGCCGCCATATTGGCGAGTAGTTGAGGTATCGGCTTGAGTGAAAGAATCAAATAACGAAGCTTGTTTGTCGGCTTTAATACCAATACCGGTATCAATAATTGAGCAATCTAAAAAAGTCCCGTTAGTGGTGTTTTTTAAGTTTGCGCTCACGATAATTTCACCATTATGAGTAAATTTAACGGCATTACCGAGTAAATTATTAATAATTTGGCGAAGCCTATTTGGGTCACTAACAATCTTATTTACATTAATTTTAGTGGCATCTAAAATCAGTTTAGTATTATGTTGCTCTACTTTAAGGGCAAATGACTCGACCACTTCACCGAGTAATTTCGGTAAATTAAAAGCAATCTTTTCGATATTTAATTTACCAGCTTCAATTTTTGAAAAATCCAGAATATCGTTAATTATATTAAGCAGCGATTGCGCTGATGATTGTGCTAATTCAATATGATGCGCTTGCTGAGGATCTAACGTAGTCTGTTGCACAATATTAAGCATCCCGAGCACACCGTTCATCGGGGTGCGAATTTCGTGGCTCATGCTCGCTAAAAACTCACCTTTAGCGGTTACAGCTTGTTCCGCTGCTTCTTTTGCTGTGACTAATTGTTGCTCGGTTTCTATACGTTGCTCGCTAGAATATAAACTGCCAATTAAAGCGGCAACGGCAATTAAAAAGCTTTCTTCGTTACGCGACCATACCCGCGGATACTGACAATGCTCAGCACAAACAATACCAATCGCCCCGCTTCCTGTAGGGATAGATACACAAAGCATTGATTTTATGTCGAAAGGGGCTAAATAGAGCGCTGTAAGCGGGGCTGTAAATTTATTGCTCAGTGCATTTGAGGCGCGGATCACAGCTTGGTTATCAATCGCTGTAAAAAAATCATTTAACTCAGTTTGCTGCCATGCTGGTAACGCAGTGTTATTTGGTGTGTGTTTACCATGATGGGCAAATGATTGCAGTTGATCTCTTGCATCATTGAACAGCCAAATACTGGCACGTTCAACATTAAATGCATCGCAAATTGATTGTGTAATAATATCTTTTGCTTGTTTTAAATTACCAGTCAACACAGCGTTATTAACGGTAAGTGAGGCGAGTACCTCATTGTGCAAAGCGGTTTTACTGCTTTCTAATTCAATGCATTTACGGACGTTTATATCTTGTAAAGAGCCAAAAATCTTAATACAACGGCCATTACGGATTTCTGCTTCACCATGCACTAACACCCATAAAGCATTACCTTTAGAATCGATAACCTCGAGCTCAACTTCGTAACTTTCACCATATTTAATCGCTCGCTCAACGAGCTTTTTTATCGTGTCACGGCTTTCGCCTTCTTTAAAGTAAGTAAAGTTCGTTGGCCAATTCGGTTGTTCGTCTAGCGGATATTTGAAAATGTTTTTGGTCATATCTGACCAATATACTTGTTGTGTTTCAAGGTTAAATGACCAAGCGCCAATTTTTGCAAGACTACTCATTGTCACTAGCATTTTTTCATTTCTTAGCTGGCGATTGAGCATTTTTAAGAATAATAAAAAGGCTAAAATTAATAGCCCGCAAATAGTAAATATTGCTAATCTCAGCGGCCAAATCGCAGAATTTGGAGGTGCCCAACCAACTTTAGGAGTAACAAAAATTTCCCACTCGCCACCTTGAAAGGTTAAAGTAAACGCCAGAGGGTTTCGCTCTAAAATATCCGCTTTACCGCGGAAAAACTCTCCCTTTAGACCCAAGCCATTGCGTCCTTGAATGGCAACATCATAGTCTTCTTCTAGTTCGTAGATACCCGCTCTTTTATATATTTTGTCTATGTCGAGTACCACCGAGAGCAGTCCCCAAAAATGCTTGTCAGGGGGAAGGTACACAGGGACTCGGGCAATTAATGCTTCGCCACCTTGCACTAATGTAAGTGGGCCTGCCATAACTATTTCATTGTTATCACGCGCACGAATTGCATCTGCACGTTGTGCTTTGTTATCTAAAAAGTTTAGCCCTATGGCTTTTTCATTGCCTGCCAATGGGTAAGTCATGCGGATCACCATATTAGGTGCACCACCGATATTGCGTAATTCAGATGAGGTGTCGAATAATGGCGCGGCAATTTGGGCAAAACGTTGTTGATCTAAATTAGGCTCTGCAGCAACTGCAACAGCTAAACCACGCACCAATTGAATATTCGATACTAATGTTGATTCAAGTTGAGTACGGTAGCTACTCACTTCAGATAAAATTAATAGTCGATGAGATTCTTGGGCACGTTTATAACTGATCTGATCAAGCACTAAACTGATTAATAAAATAAAAACGAGCGAGCACCAAAATATCAGTTTAAATTTGTAGACTTGTTTGTGATCATCTGTTTTTAACAATGGCATTAGCGACTTGTGCTTTTAATATTTGGCTGTTCAACTATAGTCAATTTATCACGGAAATAAAAATAGTCCGATCAATTGAGCTATTTGTTTTTTATTTAAATAACCGCACGTTATGTGGGGAAAGTATTAAGAATAACTTCATATAAGCTGGTTGTTGCTACAGTGATTTATTTTATCTAAAAACGAACTAAGCGCATTATTTTTCATAAAACTATGGTTATGATAGAGCTAATTAAGAGTGAAAGGACTGGTTCATGTTTAAAATTATCAAGTGGTTGGTGTTAGCAATCGTAATTTTAGGATTGGCTGCAACAGCAGTTATTTATGGTGTACTGTCAATTAGCTTACCGGCGCTTGATGGTAATGGGCGTAGTAACCACGTCAGCCAAGCGGTAAAAATCTCCCGAGACCAACTGGGTCAAGCAGTTATTTCAGCTGAGAACCGCCTTGATGCTGCGTATGGTTTAGGTTTCGCACATGGTCAAGACCGATTTTTTCAAATGGATTTGTTGCGCCGTAATGCTGCAGGTGAATTGAGTGAACTGTTTGGTAAAGCAGCATTAGGTTTGGATAAAAAAATGCGCTTCCACCAGTTACGAAAACGCAGCGCTGCGATAGTTGAGCAATTGCCTCAAGCAGATCAAGCATTATTAACAAGTTATGCCGCTGGCGTTAACGAAGGCTTAGCACAGGTAGGTTTTAGCAGTTTTGAATATTTACTAACAGGCGCTGAGCAAAAGCCTTGGCGCAGTGAAGACAGTTTGTTAGTGATTTACAGTATGTACTTAGATTTACAAACGGCGACCTTTGAACGTGACCAAGCGTTAATTCAAATTGCCGATATTTATGGCCCAGAAATGGTCAGTTTTTTAACTCAACCCAGTCAATATCAAGCGGCTTTAGATGGCAGCACACTCGCACCATATAATTTAACTATTCCTGAATTTCCTAAGCAAACCTTACAAGCTTTACTCAGGATTGATGCAAATCAAGAACGTGGTAGTAATAACTGGGCGGTGACTGGGCAGTTAACTACCACAGGTGCTGGGATGCTGTCGGATGATATGCACTTGTCGATGGCGGTGCCGGTTATTTGGTATCGTGCGCAACTTAACTATGCAATGTCAGGAAAAGTGAGCCAAGTGACAGGGGTTTCCTTGCCTGGCGCACCAGCAATTGTGGTGGGAACTAATAACAATATTGCGTGGGGATTTACTAATGGTTACCTCGATACTGCCGATTGGGTAGCATTAACTGATAACAGTAAAACATGGCAAGAAGTTGAGCAAATAGCACTACCCGATGGGTCAATTGAAGAATATAAGCTGACATTGAGTGAGTATGGTCCAGTGCGAGAAATAAATGGCAAGCCTTATGCGCTTAGCTGGGTTGGCCATCAACCTTATGCAGTCGATATGGATTTATTGAAATTAGAACAAGCAACAACTGTCGATGACGCGCTGCTGATTGCCAGTGAAGTGGGTATTCCAGTACAAAACTTAATGGTGGTAGATAGCCAAGGCAATGCGGGTTGGAAAAATATGGGAGCCATTCCAGGGCGTATTAAGCCCAGTGAACTAGCTGTTCAGGAAAATGACTACTCAACACTTTGGCAGCATAATGAACAGCAAAGGCCGGAAGTTAAAAATCCTGTTGATGGCCGTTTATGGACTGGGAACTCTCGCGTTGTATCGGCTTTGGATGACCAGCGTTTTGGTAATGGTGGTTATGCCTTGGGAGCACGATCGAGTCAAATTCGTGATAGATTGTATGAAAAGCAACATTTTAATGAAGCTAATTTTAACCAGTTGCAGCATGATAATCAGGCGCGCTTTTTACAACCGTGGCATAGCTTATTGCTGCAACAGCTTAATAGAAATAGTTCGGCTAATCAGCAGTACATAAAAGAGTTAGATAACTGGCAAGGTTGCGCCTGTGCAACGTCAATAGGCTACACGCTGGTTAGGCGTTATCGTGATGAAGTTATCAATAGTGTATTTACGGCTATGCAAGCAAATTTACAGGCTCAGGGCGGTTCATTAAAGTATGTTAAACGTGATTTAGAGCCGGCAATATGGCAGCTTATTGAACAGCAACCAGATAGCTGGTTAAATCCACAATTTGCTGATTGGGATGCACAATTAACTGATTCATTTAGTCAAGTTGTCAGTAATTTAAGTAAAGAGTTTGGCAGTAACTTAAAAGGTTGGCAGTGGGGGACAGTTAATGAATTGGTTATTGAGCATCCATTCGCACAGCAAATACCACAACTAAGTAAATTATTAAATATGCCGACAGCGCCAGGATTTGGCGACAGTTATATGCCAGCAGTGCAGGGGCGTAGTTTTGGTGCGTCACAGCGATTTATTGCTCAACCTGGGCATTTAGAAAACGCCATAATGGCCATTCCCGGTGGCCAGTCAGGTCATCCACTATCGCCATTTTATCGCGCAGGATTTGATGACTACGTAGCTGCAAAACCAACGCCGCTATTACCGAAAACACTAATGCATGAGATCACAATATTACCTGCAAATGAGCTTTAAATGAGTAAAGCCACCTTGTTTTGAGGTAGTGGCCGCTTGATTTCGGCCATTACTTTTACTCTTATAAAGTGCAATTAACCTAAGCTTTAGGTCGAAAACCGCTAAACCAGCGTTAATGTTAGCTGAGCAAAGAGGTGTAAAACTAAAAATTTATACCTACTTATACTTACTTCAACACTGTTGTTGGTGCTATCTTAAAAATAAACCAGCGCTAGGTATGCTGCACTAAGCAAGCGTTCAGAGCTGATCACGTATTATGCGCGTATTGAACTATCAAATTTAATGTCCTACGCCTAAAGGAGTTGTGTATGTCGGCAGAAAAAACCCATCTTGAGATTTGTAATTTAACTAAAGAGCAGTATCCACAAGTAAAAACTTTGATGGATCAGGCTTATCCAGATTTAGGTGGTGCATGGCCAAGCCATACTATATTTAGACTGATTGACCAGTTCCCTGAAGGGCAGTTGGGCATGGTGGATGATGGCGTGCTGGTAGGGATTGCGTTGAGTGTGCAAGTTGATTACACGCGCTTTTCTAATCCGCACACCTATGAAGATATTGTTGACGGCCATGACCGGGTATTTAGTGACCCCGATGGTGATGCGCTGTATGGCTTAGATGTGGTTATTTCGCCTACTCATCGTGGTATGCGTTTAGGGCGCAGGCTTTATGATGCGCGTAAAGAATTATGTCGTCAGTATAATCTGCGGGCTATTTTGGCGGGCGGACGTATTCCGCGTTATTACAATCATAGCAGTGACATGAGTCCAACAGAATATATTGCCAAAGTCGATCATAAAGAGCTGTATGATCCAATTTTAAGTTTTCAATTGTCGAATGATTTCCAGGTTAAACGCTTACTTAAAAAGTATTTACCGGAAGATCAAAATTCGGTGGGTTATGCCACGCTACTTGAGTGGAATAACATTATGTTTGAACCGACCGACACGGTACTTGAATCAACGAAGTCGATAGTGCGAGTAGGCGCAGTGCAATGGCAAATGCGCAGTGTTGAGTCGGTTGAAGAAATGCTCACGCAGGTCGAATATTTTGTAGACACAGTGTCTGATTACAAAAGTGATTTTATTCTTTTTCCGGAGTTTTTTAATGCGCCACTAATGGGGCTTACAGAGCAAAGAAATCAGACCGAGGCTATTCGTTATTTAGCCGAATACACGGAGACTTTTCGTGATGCGATGTCGCGTATGGCGATTGAGTATAATGCGAATATTATCACCGGCTCAATGCCGCTTGCTGAAGGCGATAAAATCTATAATGTCAGTTATTTATGCCATCGCAGTGGTAAAATTGACGAACAACGTAAAATTCATATCACGCCTCATGAACAAAATGACTGGGTGATTCAAGGTGGTGACAAAATTGCGGTATTTGATACTGATGCTGGACGCGTGGGTATTCAAATTTGTTACGATGTTGAATTTCCTGAATTGTCACGTATTTTAGCAAAACAAGGTCTCGATATTCTGTTTGTGCCATTTTGGACCGACACCAAAAATAGTTATTTACGAGTACGCCACTGCGCGCAGGCGCGGGCCATTGAAAACGAATGCTACGTGGTTATTGCCGGATCGGTAGGTAACTTACCAGAAGTTGAAAGTCTTGATGTGCAGTATTCACAATCAGCGGTATTAACACCGTCTGATTTTTCGTTCCCTCATGATGCTACGCTTAATGAAGCAACCCCCAATACTGAAATGCTGTTATTTAGTGATTTAGATATGGATAAATTAAAAGTTCTGCACAGTGAAGGCACGGTGCGTAACTTAAAAGATCGTCGTGAAGATCTGTACGATGTAATATTGAAAAAGAGAGAAAATTAATGGCGTGGATTTATTTAATTATTGCAGGCTTGCTGGAAATTGGCTGGCCTGTAGGATTAAAAATGTCGCAAGAGGGTGAACATCGCTGGTTAGGTATTGGCATTGCAGTGGCGTTTATGGTCGCCAGTGGTTTTATGTTATGGCTGGCACAGCGTGATATTTCGATGGGGACTTCCTACGCAGTGTGGACAGGCATTGGCGCGGCAGGAACATTTTTAGTAGGGATACTATTTTATAATGATGCAGCAACATTCGGCCGTATTGCCGGTGTATTAATGATTATTAGCGGTGTTATCACATTGAAAATCAGCCATTAATTCAGTGAATTAAAAAATCGAAAGGCGGCCACGTTGCAGTGAGCCGCCTTTGTTGTTTATATCGAAGGTAACATGACTAATACTGCGGCTATAGCAATTAACACCAGCCCTGCGGTATCTTGGCGTTTTAAAGGCTGCTTGAGCCATAAAACTGAGATCAAGATTGTAAAAAATACTTCTACTTGCCCTAAGGTTTTGACATAGGCAACATGCTGTAAACTCATCGCACTAAACCAACCAATCGAGCCTATGCAGCTAAAAAAACTCACTGCACTGGTGGTTTTTTTATGGTTCCACATAGCGTGAAATGTTGAGCGTTCCCTTACTGTAATATAACCACATAGCATGATAGTTTGCAGGCTGATAATAAGCAGTAAAACCCATGCTGCGGAATAAGGAAACGACAGACCTGAGTTTAGGCTTGCTTCGCGTATCCATGATGAGGAGAGTGCAAATGCTGTCCCACAGGCCAAGCCTAGTAAGGCTGTTTTTAAGCTAAAGTGCTTAATGTTAGCAATTCCACTTAATAGTAATACTGCAATTGAGCCAATAAACACGCCAAGCCAGCCTAATAAAGATAGCGTCGCGCCAAAAAATAATACTCCTAGTATAGCCGCAACGAGAGCTTCACTTTTTGCAAGACCAGCACCAACAGCAAAGTTATTCATTTTAAATAACGTCACCATTAATCCTGTTGCAATAATTTGCACTATGCTCGCGCCGACAATGTAGCTAATAAAAGCTAGGTTGAAGGTGGGTAAGGGAGCATCTTGATAGAGATATAATGAAATGAGATATGCCAAAGCAAGTGGGCTTGCAAGTATAAAGCGCGCTAAGGTGACGCCTGCAACACTCACATGCGCACTTAGTTTACTTTGTAAAGCGTTGCGCCACGACTGCATAAAAGCGGCTAAAATAGTTAAAAAGATCCAAGTCATAATGAAAAAACAGCAATTCACAGAGGCGGATAAGTTACCAGTGCCAGGGCTCTAAAGCGAACTAAGATTCCATAAAATGAAAATATCTTTGCTGCGACAATATGCCACAGCTGCAAATCCAACTTTTTGGGCTATAGTTATCGCGATGTTATTGTTAGTCGCAATGCCTTGTATTTATTTCATATAAGTCATTGCGGCTTTTTTATTACTCAAGTCAATTACGCGATCAGTTTAGCTGTGCTAAGTTAATGAAAACTATGATTAGGAGTAACGATGACGATATTACTTATTTGCGCACTACTTGCTGTACTGATGCCTTACTTTGCCAAGGCCCCCGTGGCATTTGCAATGAACAAGCTCGATGGCTACGATAATAAGCACCCAAGAGAGCAACAGTCTAAGCTCACCGGATTTGGCGCAAGGGCGCTGGCAGCACATCAAAATTGTTTTGAATCATTGGCCGTGTTTGCTGTAGCGTTAGCCACCGTGCTGGGCACCAATAATGTCCACCAAGTTACTGAGCTATTAGCCATTACTTATATTATTGCCCGCGTTCTATATTGTGCTTTTTACTATCTAAATTTAGACGTACTGCGTTCTTTATCATGGCTGGTTGGTTTAGCTGCTGCAGTCGCTATGATTGTTGTGTGCTTGTAATACCAATCGTGTTAAGTTACTGACCATTTATTTAGCTCGCTAGAATGGTTAAATATTTAAGTCGATTGGTATAAGCTTTGTTTTTTAAAACGCTAAAGCAAGCGGCTTCAATAAGGCGCTTGCTTTAGGGTCTTGGTTGTTAAAATTTACTTAGCCGCAACAGTCACCTTTTCAATCAGTTCTTCTGATTTGTAATTACTGTCAATTGCAAAGTCTAACTGTACCAATACATCTTTAAAGCCTGAATTTGAAGGCTTATATTGCCATTGCATTAGCGCTTTTTTTGCCTCTTTATCGAATACTCTTTCAGGTTTGGCATTCACAACCGACACATTTTGTGTCTTTCCGGCTGGGCTAATATCGTATTTTAATACTACTGAACCGCTTATACCTTGTTCAGCTGCCTGTATCGGGTAAAGAGGCTCAATACGCATGATGGGTGAAATAGCTTGCACCTTACTTATTGCTTCTGGTTGTTTTGCGATAGCAAAGCTGCTGATCATACCCGCTGCAAAAATAAGTAAAGCGCCTTTGGCAATCATTGAGCTATTGCCGGTGTGTTTGATTTGATTGAGTCGTTGTAACATCGTGTTTTTATCTCCATAGTGTGAGTAAGCTATTAACCCTGCACGGCTATTTGCTGCACAGTTGATCAGAGCTTTACTGTATAAAATGCGTTGTTGAGTAGTTTTATTGGTCAGTACTTTTTCGTCGCACGACAGCTCTTGCAAGCGTCTAAAGTTCATGTAGCCAAGCCAAGCCAGTGGATTAAACCAAATCAGCAATGTGGCCATTAATGCCAGCGCATTAAATAAATTATCGGCGCGTTTTATATGTACTTTTTCATGTTCAATGATCAGCGTTAACGCAGTGCTATCAATGTGTTGTGTATAGGCGGTTGGTAGGACTAGCTGATTACTGAATAGCCCTATAACCATTGGTGTACTAACGGCGCTACTTTGTAATAGTTGCATGTCGGGATGTGCGTCAATCAGCACTTTATCATCAAGATTGGTTAATCGTAATTGGTTGATAAACCGCAGGTGTACCACGATGGCAGTTAACGCCAGTATGCTAAATATAGCGCTATAAACTAGTACCCAACTAATACTAATCGTTGTTGAAAAACCTTGCTTGGGGCTGATCAGCATAGTGCTAATGACGTTGTTTGGCAGCGGCTTAAAATGCTCTGGCATATTTGCTAGCAGTAATGTGATTGGTAACATTAGCCATAACTTATAGACAAAGTTAGCATTGAGCCATTTTAGTGAATAGCGTTCTAAAACGAGCAAACTGAGTATCAGTAAGCTGATTAATAGTTGCTGCTCAAGAAGCCAGTTAAAGGTGTTTTCTAACATATTAAACCCTTACTTTTGCTGTTTTTCCCAGTCATCAATCACCTTTTTAAGTTCGTTGATGTCTTGTTGAGAAAGTTGCTCAGATTTAGCAAAACCGCTGACTAACGGCGCGATACGGCCACTAAAAAAACGCTCAATAAAATTTTGACTTTCTTTTAGCGTGTATTCAGCGCGTTCCATGCAAGGAGTGTAAATATACTGGCGGCCATCTTTTTCAAAGCTGAGTGCGCCTTTTTTTACTAACCGACCGAGTAAGGTTTTAATGGTTTTTTCGTGCCATTGTTTATCATCGCTTAAACGCTCGATAATTTGGCTTGCTGTAGCAGGGTAGTTCAGCCAAAGTGCATCGAGCACTTCAAATTCTGCTTTTGATAATTCAATCATATATATTGCCTACAGGTGTAATCTTTAACTTAAGATTACACCTGTAATCAAACTTTGCAACTATTTTATATAAAAATAATTAGTTTTTTAAAATGTCAGATTTATTTATTTTACGATAGGTATTTTCTGGCAGGCTTAGGGTGGCCAAATTAAGCTCGGCAATTTGTTCTCGGTAAAGATCAATCACTTTATAGCCACAGTAATGGGCCATTTTTCGGATTTGGCGATTCAGCCCTTGCTTTAAAATAATACTAAATTGGCAGTCGGCTACTTTCTCCACGGTGCATGGCAGTGTGATATGTTTATCAACAGGCACACCATTTGCCATTTTTTGGCTAAAGCCATCATTAAGCGGTTTATCAACAGTGACTAAATAACGTTTTGGCTGGTGGAAGTCAGGATGGATCAGCTGATTACAAAATTCACCATCATTAGTCAGTATTAACAGACCACGAGAATCTTTATCTAGCCTGCCAATGGGGTATACGCGGGTGTCTGTTGGTAGATGGTGAATTAAGCTGCTAGGGTCATGTTGATTGAGTTTACAATCAATTCCTACCGGTTTGTGATAGGCATAATAAACGCGCGTTGCTTTACCTTGTACGCGCGTGTTATTGACGCGTATATCGTCGTTATCATCAACGTGATCAATATGATTGGCTGGGCGGTTATTTACGCTCACCACACCTTCATCAATCAGCCGCGAGGCTTGTTTACGAGAACAAACGCCAGCATGGGCAAGGTATTTAGCTAGACGAGTTTTCTCGCTCATAAATTAAGTCGCTTCGGTTTAAATTGATCAAAGTATATCAAAGCAACGTACAGATAACTTAATCCACTGTAAAAAGGGTTTCACCATGGCAATAAAATTATCAGAACTTAAAAACCATCAGCCTTTGCAAAAAGTTATTGTTCACTCATTGGAAATGGCTTTATACCAAGTGTCGGTGATGATCAACAATGTTGAGTATTATGTAACGGATGAGCAGGGGGAGTTTATTCGTGGCTTAAGCCCATTGCATATTCAAAAACGACTCGACCACCTTAGTTATGCGCAAATGGTATTGCGTCATACCAGCGCATACGATGAAATGTGTGGCCAGAGTGAAAAAGTGGGCAGTAATATGCTCGAGGTGCCTTACGGTAAAAATCATTTATATTAACTTGTTAGTCATTTAAACTGACCTTTTAACTTGGTAAAAAGCGACCATGTATCAGTTTGAAAATGATGATTCACAGGTATTAGAACAGTTATTGCGTGAGCAAATAGTTGCTTATAATCAAGCTCACTTTGATGCACAAAGACTGCCATTGGGGTGTAAATTTGTTGATGAAAATCAGCAAGTGGTGGCGGCTGTAGCTGCTCAATTATTTGGTAACTGGTTACAAATAAATTGGCTTTGGTGTGATGAAAAAGCACGCGGTCAAGGCCTAGCTAGTAAGTTACTTAGCGCGATCGAATTAAAGGGTAAGCAGTTAGGTGCGCTGCAAGTTCAGCTTGATACTTTAGATTTTCAAGCTAAACCATTTTATGAACATCGTGGTTATGAAGTTAAATATCAACTCGATAATTATCCTCGCTCTGGCACCCGCTACTTTATGGAAAAATCACTTAGTTAGCTGTTAATGGTTCGCCATCAAAAGTAATGCCCAAGAAGGGGGTTACTTCTGGTGCTAACATAAATGTGCGAATGTTCATGTGATCGTGCTCATTAGGATTGCCAAGTACATCATCACGATAAAACGCGCCAAAGCAATCTAGAGTATTTTGTTTACTTAGTTGGTTTAGTTTAGCAAAAGCAAAAATTTTACATGAGCCATTATTTTCACCAACGGCACTTTTTAAGCCGTGGTTATTGAATGCGCAGGCTGTAAAAGTATAGTTTGCTTCAATCACTGCCATCGTATCGGCAAATGCAATGGTGTGTGGCTCATTAGCCAGACGGCTTAAAAAATCGTTGAGTGTCATAGTCATCCTTATTTAGCTAACTCTAGCTGATTAGTTTGTTGATTAATATTAAATTTAAACAACTGTAAAAAATTCATGCCGAGTAATCCATACCCACTATGGTTATCAATTACTAACACTTCAAAGTTTTCAATATATTGCTGGCCAATTAAAATTGAATCAAGTTGGTAACGTTTTGCGATTACTTGGCCGTTGGCGGTATTGATGCTTAAGCTATCAATATAGTCGGGTATTGGCCGTAATGCTTGAAATACGTTATTTGGTAATACGGTAAAGCTTGCCCCGGTATCTATCATTAGTTGGGTGTTGAGCGCATCGTTGATTTGCATATCTAATAAATAGTGTGCGCCGTATGGACGTAATGGCACCAGATCAATACCGCTTTGCGCTTGTGCTATGCGTGTTTGTAATTCAGCAACTTTCGCTTGTAATGGATGCTCCAAAGGAAAGCGATCTAATGTTGCTTGCGCGCTTAGCAGGTCACCGAGATGGTAATACGCATCAGCGAGTGCGAATAAGTAATTAGGATTTTCGTTATCATAATCAAGCCACACTAAGGTTTGATTAATGGTTTTTTGCCACGCGTGCTGCTCTGTAAGCGTTTTTATTTGTGCCATGGTCAATTGTATTAAACGCATATTAATGGCTGCTTGCTGGCTTTCATTGGCAAGTGATTGCAATGATAATAACGCAACAATAGCTTGGTGTAGCTGCTGGTTTTTCACTAAACGTTCGGCATCAAGCTGTAACATATTTATATCGTATGGATAGCTATTTAAAAATAATTGCAAAAAAGTCTCAGCAACTGTGAGCTCATTATTTTTTAACCAGTTATCGAGTTTATCTAACCATAAAAAGTAAAGTTGTTCAGCTTGTAATGGCTGGCTTGTAGTTAATGCTTGGTAGCTGGCTAAGGCAGCCGTAAACTGTCGCTGATTAAATTGCTGTAGAGCTTGCTGATAGAGTGATTGCTGATTGTTTTCAACGATAACTGATGGCGACAATTTAACGGCTGCTTGTGGGGCTGTTGCTTGCTGTTGTGGCCACAATAAATAGCCATTAAGTGCCACTGATAGCAGTAGCAGCAGCGTGATAAATTTAGTAACAGCAGTCCCTTTCATTGCTCGCTCCTAGAATATTATGGCTGGCTTAAAAAGTGTTTAAGCGCTTGAATATCAGTTATTTCAATATCGGCTAAGCCTTTGTAGGCATATTTAGCTGGTTGGTCATTTAACCAAAGTGACTGACAACCCGCATTATGCGCACCTTGTACATCGGTGTCTAAACTATCACCAACGTGCAAAATGTGCTGGGTTGGGACGCCAAGCGCGGCGGCGGCCTGTTCAAACATCGTGGTATGAGGTTTAGCTTTACCGTGAATACCTGCTTGTAAAACCAGTTCAAATACACCATTTAAGTTAAAACGTTCAATTTCTACATTACCATTGGTAATAGCAATTAAGCGATAGCGTTTACTCAGTTGTGAAAGTAAATCGAGCACTTTATCATCCACTACAATTTGGCTGCGGGCATCAGCAAATGCTTGATAAGCATTATTAGCATGGTGTTCGAGCTCTGCGTTTTGATAACCGAGCTTTGCCAGTGCTGTACGCAGAGTGCTTTTGCGCCACTGCGTAACATTGTCGACTAACTCGGGGTTATCAAGTAGCGCCTGCTCACGGCACTGTTGCCAATAGTCTTTACCTTGTGCTTGCCAGTTTGGCAATGCATTTAGATAATTTATCTGTGCTTGAACGGCTGCTGTAATTATCGGATGGTTATTGTATAAGGTGTCGTCTAAGTCAAAACTCAATACGGTAAAAGGTGAAATGGCACGATTAAAGCGGATCATATAAGCTCCTTGCTAGTCGGTATTTGAACGTTTTTTAGCGCGAGGGTGCGTGTTGTCATACACTTTAGCTAAATGCTGAAAATCTAAATGGGTATACACTTGGGTGGCCGATAAACTGCTGTGACCCAATAACTCTTGTACTGCTCGCAAGTCACCCGATGATTCTAAAATATGTGATGCAAATGAATGGCGTAATTTATGTGGGTGTACTTGGCTGCTAATACCTTGTTTTATTCCCCACTCTTGCATGCGAAGCCGAACGTGACGTGCTGAAATACGGCACTTTTTGCTACTGACAAATACTGCAATTTCTTCTGGATGAGCAAATTGAGGGCGTAGTTTAAGCCATTTATTTAATGATTCTAGCGCCTTGCCTCCCACTGGTAACAGGCGTTCTTTGTTGCCCTTACCGCGGACTAATATTTCCCCCGCACTGCGATTTATATCTTGTATATTGGCACCAACTAACTCACTAATGCGTAAGCCAGATGAATACATCAGCTCCATCATCGCCTGATCGCGAACTGCAAGAGGATCATCATCGTGAATATCAAGTAACCGTGCCATTTGGTCTACATCAAGGTTTTTAGGCAGGGGTTTGGCAAACTTGGGGCCTTTGATTGCTTCTGCCGGATTATGATAATGGTTTTGTTGACTGATATCTTTGGTTTTTAAAAACTTATACAAACTGCGAATGCAGCTGAGCTTTAAACTAATCGTACGGCCACTTAGTTGCTTGCTTCTAAGTTGCATGCTGTAACGGCGTATATGCTCACCCTGTACGCTTGACCAATCATTACACAGTTTGCTGAAATACAATGCAGCGAAGTTAAGTTGGCTGGTGTACTGGCTGATAGTGTGTGGTGAGTATTGTCTTTCGAAGCGCAGATAATCACTAAATAATAGGATTGGCGTGCGCCACTTATCGCTTAGTTTGTCACATAATTGCTCAACATTTGGCGGCTGCTGCTCGCTCATGCCTGCTCTAGTTCCAATTCCAACAGTCTAAGTTGCAGTGAGCGAACAAACTCAAGTACAAATAAACTATCTTTTGCCGGTTCGAAGTGGTTTGCATCATCACTGCCAAAGGCCAAAATAGCGATAGGGTGCTGACTGTTACCAATTAAATAGAGCGCAGTTGATTGTGTAGCAGGGCTGAACAGTAAATCTCGCTCTTGCTGATTTACGCGACCCAGATAAACGCCATTATGCTCTAAGCGGTGTTCAATTAGTTGCGCAAACTTTTTATCATACTTAAGCAAGTGGCATTCATTAATCGCCGGATTAGTACAAATAATATTGCGTAAGTTTATTGCTAAAGTTTTAAAGTCGTAGTTAGTCCAAAGCTGGCGATGACACTCGCTGAACAAGCTATAAATTAGCTCATTTTCTTTTGCGTGCTTAATTAAGCTGTCAATTTTGCTTTTCAACATGGTGTTGTGTTCACGCAATTGACGCTGTTGAATGTGCACTAATGAGGTTGCGCCTTGCGCTTGCTGCAGCTCAAGTTGGGCTAATAGTGCTGGATTTTGAGCTAAAAACAATGGGTTTTGTTGTAAAAACTCACTCACTTGCTCACTAGTTACTTTGTCGTTTGAGTTACTCATAAAGCGACCTGCCCATCAAATACATGCTCTGCAGGGCCGGTCATTCGCACTGGATGGCCTTCACCTTGCCAGCGAATTTGCAAACTACCGCCCGGTAAATCGACCTGTACTGTAGTGGATAATTTACTTTGAATTTGGCCAATTACCATTGCTGCACATGCGCCTGTACCGCAGGCGAGCGTTTCGTTAACGCCACGTTCCCAAACTCGCAATTTAATATGCTCAGAATTAATCACTTGCATAAAGCCCACGTTAACGCGCTGTGGAAAACGTTCATGATTTTCAAGTAGCGGGCCTAAAGTGCTGACGTCAGCTGTCTCTATATCATCAACTTCAAGTACACAATGTGGGTTACCCATTGATACTGCACCACTAAATACGGTGTGTTCTTCTGCTCGAATAATATAAGTCAGTTCACGCTTAGTCGCTTTGAGTGGAATTTTGCTCGGTTCGAAATTAGGGTGACCCATGTTGACGGTGACTTGGCCATCTTTTTCTATGTATAAGGTTAAATTACCTGATTTGGTAGATACGGTGACTTTATGTTTATTAGTAAGGCCTTTCATCCGTACAAAACGGGCAAAACACCGAGCACCATTGCCGCATTGTTCTACTTCGTTACCGTCAGCATTAAAAATACGATAATGGAAATCAAGATCGGGAGAATAAGGCGCTTCAACCATTAATAGTTGGTCAAAGCCGATGCCGAAATGGCGATCTGCCAGTTTTTTTATTTGGTCTCGTGACAAGAAAACGTTTTGTGTAATGTTATCAATTACAACAAAATCGTTGCCTAGGCCGTGCATTTTGGAAAAATTAACTAACATAGCGCTCTAATTCGGGTTGCTCTGCGCTAATCATGCCACAGAGCAGCCTCGTTACAAAAAGTTTATGGTAAAATTTTCTCGCCTTGCCATAGACTTTCCAGAGTTTCACGCGCGCGGATCAAATGACTCTGCTCGCCATCGACCATGATCTCTGCCACACGTGGCCGTGAGTTATAATTTGAGCTCATGGTAAAGCCGTAGGCACCAGCGCTGCGCTGGGCAAGTAAATCACCTTGTTGTAAGGCTAACAGGCGATCTTTACCTAAAAAGTCACCGGTTTCACACACCGGACCGACAATATCAAAGTTGTATGTGGGTGTGTCGTCATTACGAGGCGTTACCGGCACAATTTTTTGCCATGCTTGATATAAAGCAGGGCGCAACATATCGTTCATACCGGCATCAACGATTGCAAAAAACTTATCTTGGTTTTGTTTTATAAACTCAACTTTTGTAACCAAAATACCCGCATTGGCAGCAATCGCACGGCCCGGTTCAAAAATAAGCTCTAAGTGTTGATAATCAGTTAAACGATCGGTGATATGTGCCACATATTCACTTGGATGCGGTGGCGCTTCGCCATTGTATGGTACGCCTAAACCGCCGCCAATATCTAAATGGCTGAGTTCAATACCGTTGGCTTTTAAATCGTCAATTAGAGCCAGTACTTTGTCTAGTGCTTCGAGAAATGGTTTGATTTCAGTCAGCTGTGAGCCAATGTGACAATCAACCCCGGTGATTTTTAGGCCAGGCAATGACGCAGCATACTGATAAACACTTGTTGCAGTAAGAATATCTATACCGAATTTATTTTCTTTTAAACCCGTTGAAATATACGGATGGGTTTTCGCATCGATATCAGGGTTTACACGAATTGAAATTGGCGCGACTAAATTAAGTTCGCTGGCAACGTGTGAAATACGATCTAGCTCTGAGACGGACTCAACATTAAAACATTTAATCCCGAGCTTGAGTGCGTAGGCAATTTCGTCAGCTGTTTTGGCAACCCCTGAAAAAACCACTTTACTAGCGTCGCCTCCGGCCGCAATGACGCGGGCAAGCTCACCTTTAGAAACAATATCAAAACCTGAGCCTAAACGTGCCAGCACATTTAAAACAGCAATGTTTGAATTGGCTTTTACAGCATAGCAAACTAAGTTTTTATGATTGGTCGCGGCCTGTGCAAAGGCAAGATAATGACGCTCAAAGGTTTTGCGAGAATATATATAACAAGGCGTACCGTATTGTGCGGCGAGCTCCTTGACAGCGATGTCTTCAGCATGCAGCTGATTATTTTTATAGTCAAAAAAGTCCATTATTGGTCCTGTTTCGATTCAGTTGTTGATGACTGTGTTTGCGTAACTGGAGTTGTTACTTGTTGTGGTTTATTTGGCTCGGCTTTATCTTCTGGCAAATACAGTGGCCCGCTTTGTCCGCAGCCAGCTAAAGTGATGAGTAGTACACCAAGTGGGGAAAGTCGTTTTAATTGTTTAAGATGCATCTCTTTCATTAGATTAATCGTGTTGCTGGCTTTATAATCGCAGATTAACAGAATATCTAAAAAATGCAGCTATTCGCGGATGAATTTATTCCTGTTACACTAGCTGCATGCAATTCGTACCGAATATCTGGCTAAATGCCCGTAAAAGGAAATAATAATGACTGATCATGAATACCACCAATTAGCCGAAGCTCTTATGTTTACCATTGAAGAACAAGTGGATGACTGTGAAGCTGACTTAGACTATGAATCTGCACAAGGTATTTTGGAGATTATTTTTGCTGATCGCAGTAAAATTGTGATTAATAAGCAAGCTCCTTTGCATCAAGTATGGGTTGCGACTAAGTTTAATGGTCACCATTTTGAATTGCGTGGCGATAAGTGGATTGATAATCGCTCGGGCGCAGAATTTTGGCAGTTTATGAATGAAGCAACAACGCGTCAAGCTGGCCAAACGGTAGAATGGCAATCAGCACTATGAGTTTAGAGTTTGTAGAATACGCGGCAAAAGGCCAGCATCAAGCAACGATTATTTGGTTACATGGTTTAGGCGATTCAGGCGATGGATTTTTACCTGTCGCATCGCAACTTGCATTGCCTGATGAATTAGGTGTGCGGTTTGTGTTCCCACATGCTCCGGTACAACCGGTCACCATAAATGGTGGTATGGCAATGCGTTCTTGGTATGATATTAAATCTATGGATCTAGACAAGCGCGCTGATGAAACTGGGGTACGCGAATCAGCGGCGAAGGTTGAGCAGTTGATTGAGCAAGAGCTTGGTAAAGGCATTCCTGCAGATAAAATAATATTGGCTGGTTTTTCTCAAGGTGGCGTTATTGCGCTACATTTAGCACCGCGTTTAACTCAGAAACTTGCAGGTGTAATGGCGCTTTCGACTTATATGTGCGTGCCAGATAAGTTAACGGCTGAAGCTAAACATACAGATTTGTCGGTATTTATGGCTCATGGTAGCCAAGATCAAGTAGTACCTTATGATGCAGGTCGTCATGCGTTTGACATACTTACAACGCATAACATGGATGTAAGTTGGCAAGATTACCCAATGGGCCACCAGCTCTGCGGGGAAGAACTAATGGCTATTCGCCACTGGTTGATCGCGCGCTTAAGTTAAATAGTGTTGAGTAGCCGAGGCTAAAATGAAACAAAAAATAGTGATCACTGCAAGTATGAGTCGAGAGGCTGCACCTATTGCGCCTGAGGTAACCTATCAATGGCATTGGCAGCGCATTGTTACCGTTACGCTACTGATGATATTTGCGTTAGTTATTTTTACTTATAGCCTGTTGAGCTCCGTAAATGCTGAGCAAAATGATCAACAACAACCCCTTGATAGCCCCGAGTCTGTTGCACAGACAAGCGAAGAAGACGCGCCTTTAGCATCTTCAACAACGGTAGCAGACAATACAGAGTTTGAGGTAGTCAGCGAAGCGTCGACACTCACTGATATTAATGCTGATGATGGTAATGATGCTAGTGTAGTGGATGATAAAAGTGAATCGCTAGAAATGGCGATGATAACTGATAGCCCAGAACAGCAAATTGTTGATAGTAATCAGCCCGAACAAAGCCAAGCACTTGCAGCTAATACTATTGTTGCTACAAATACCAATAATGAGCCAGTAGAAAGTGACGTTAGTGCGGAGCAACCAGATAGTTTTGCTACATCCGCACATATTGCCAGCGTTGCTCTTGGTGCAAAAATTGATACCGACAAAGTAAGCCGCGCAGTATTGACCCGTGAAGTGGTTGATCGTGAGCCCGTTAATGTTTTTAAAGCGGATGTGCGTTTAAATGAATTTACTGAAACAATGGCATTTTTTAGTGAGCTTAAAAATATGCAAGGGCAGACGGTCAAGCATGTTTGGCGCTATGAAAATGAAGTGCTAGCTAGTATTGAGCTTGGTGTAACGTCTCCTCGGTATCGCACTTACTCTAATAAAACTATTTTACCTGAACAAGTTGGCAACTGGCGTGTTGATGTTGTTGACGAACAGGGCCATTTATTGGCACAAAAAGAATTTCGCATTTTAGCTGAGTAAGTGTTTATTCACCTTTAGGCTCAGCAAAGAAAATTAATTGGACTCCTTTTATGACTGAAAACGTGACAAAAAAACCTCAACTTATTCGTATCGCTACGCGTAAAAGTGCATTAGCACTGTGGCAGGCTGAATTTGTAAAGGCACAGCTAGAGCATTTCCATGCCGGCATTACTGTTGAGCTAGTACCAATGTCGACACAAGGAGATATTATTCTTGATACACCACTTGCAAAAATCGGTGGCAAAGGACTATTTGTTAAAGAGCTTGAGCAGGCCATGTTAGATGGCCGTGCAGATATCGCTGTGCATTCAATGAAAGATGTACCTGTTGATTTTCCTGAAGGGTTAGCACTGCATACAATTTGTGAACGTGAAGATCCACGCGATGCATTTGTGTCAAATACCTTTGCCAACATTGCACAGCTACCACAAGGTGCTATTGTTGGTACATCGAGTTTGCGTCGTCAGTGTCAAATTCGTGAACTGCGTCCTGATTTAGAAATTCGTGATTTACGCGGTAACGTCAATACTCGCCTAGCTAAGCTTGATGATGGCCAATATGATGCGATTATTTTAGCTGCTGCTGGATTAATTCGTTTACAGATGCATGACCGTATTAAAGCATTTATTGAACCAGAAGAATCGTTACCAGCGAATGGTCAGGGCGCTGTAGGTATTGAATGCCGTATTGATGACGAGGTTACCCAAGCGTTACTTGCACCACTTGAGCATAACGAGACACGTATTCGTGTTAATGCCGAACGTGCAATGAATCGCCGTTTAGAAGGTGGTTGCCAAGTACCAATTGGCGCTTATGCTTTAGTTGATGGCGAGCAAGTACATTTACGTGGTTTAGTGGGCGCAATTGATGGCAGCGAAATTTTACGCGCTGAGATCAGTGGTAAAGCAATTGATGCTGAACAGCTTGGTGTGCAACTGGCTGAACAGTTACTTGCTTTAGGCGCAGATAAAATTTTAGCTGAAGTATATAGAGACGCATAAATGTCACAGATCCTGATAACTCGCCCACATGGAAAAGGCGCCGACCTTGCAGAGCAACTGTCGCAAGGGGGTTATCAGGCGACTTTATTTCCGGTTTTGAAAATTGATTACTTAACCCCAGATAATACTCAACTGACCCCTTTACTGAATGCAGATAAAATTATTTTTATCTCCCAAGATGCTGTCAAAGCATTGTTGGCACTTAAACCCGATATCAATACTAAAGCGCAATTTTATGCCGTAGGTGAACAAACGGCAGAAGCCATTTGGCAGGCATTTGGCGTACGAGCAGCCGTGCCTAAACTGCATGATTCTGAAGGATTACTGGCTTTAAAATCATTACAGCAAGTTGATGGTCTAAATATAGTGTTGGTCAAAGGTAAAGATGGCCGAGCAACGATTGCAAAAAACTTAAAGCAACGTGGGGCATTTTTAAATAATTTAGTGGTTTATCAACGAGGCCCTGTAGAAGGTAATGCAACTGACTGGCTAGACCACTGGCAAAGCCTTGATGTTAAAGGTATAGTCATAACAAGTAATGCGGCAGTTGATGCGATTTTTCGGGAACTGGGCGCAAAACAATTAGAGTGGATCAGACAGTGCCAGTTTTATGTTGCCAGTGCTCGCATTAGTGAATACCTTGCGGCGCAACAGATTGACTCGGCAAATATACACATTGCTGCAGGTGCAAGCGATAGCGCTATGTTTACTTGTATTAGCGAAGGTAACATTATGAGTGAAGATACAAAGCCAACATCACAGCTTGCTGACCCTAAAGCAACGCCAAGCAGTTCAACCAAGGCGAGTGCTAAGGTTGCAGACTCTCCTTCGGCAACAAAAAAAGACTTTGCTATGAAACAAGAAACGAACCAAAACAACAAACAAAAAATAAGTAAAACTGGCAGCTTAGCATTACTTATCTCGTTGATTGTGGCCTCTGGTGTTGGTTTTCAGTTTTACCAAAAACTTCATACACAACAGCAAGCAAATCTGTTAGTTAATCAGTTATCAGCTGACAACCAATTACTCAGTAAAGAGCTGCAAGCAGTGAAAGTTGCGCAGCAAACCTTGCAACAAGCGCTGTTTAATAGTGAGCAAAAAGTTGCTGCTAGCTTAGCTGAAAATGCAGATAACACGGCAAAACAATTAGCAGCCGCCTTGCAGCGTGCAGAGCAACAAACATATAGTCTTAATCCACAAGAGGTGACTAGTTTGCAGCGTATGGCTGAGTTTAAACTGTGGGCTGAGCATGATTATAATGGATCGGCGGCAGTATTAACTCGATTAGATACGTTATTAGCAGAGCATCCAGGAACTGGCGCTATTCGCCAAGCAATATATCAAGATTTGCAAGCGCTTAGCACTGTTGAGCCGGTTGCAATAGAAGCAATTTATTTAAAGCTGCACGGTGTACTTGGGCAAGTAGATAAGCTCGTTTTCAATGCGGTGGCATTACCACAAGAAGTAGATCAAAAAGAGCAACATGTATTGAGCGAAAACGTTAGTGATTGGCAGCAAAATTTAGCTAATTCGTGGCAGCAATTTAAAGATAACTTTATTAAAATTCGCCAACGTGAAGATATCGCTATTGAACCTTTATTGACAGAGTACGAGCGTCATTTGATCCAACAGCGATTAAGTTTATATTTATCGCAAGCTCAAGATGCGCTTTTGACTAAACAAGCCAGTATTTATTTTACTGCTCTGAGTCAAGCCGAAGTATTAGTAAAAGATTATTTCCAACATGATGAAGCACTAACTAAAAGTACGCTTAAAGCGCTGCAGGAGTTGAGCAAAGAGCAGTTAAACTTTAGTCCAGCTATCACTTTGCAAAGTACTGAGCAGATCAAGGAGTGGGCAAAATGATCCGCTTAATATTGGTTATTATAGCAGTTGCTGTATTACTTGCTTTATCGCCTATGTTAATAGGTGAAGTGGGTTATGTATTAATTTCGTTTAATCAAACTACTATTGAAGGGTCTATCGTCGCTTTTTGCGCGACCATTTTGGTTATCGCGCTGGGTTTGTATTTAACTTATAAGCTTATTCGTTATATTTTGTCTTTATACAGCAATACTCGCCATCGTTTTTTTGCCCGCAGTGAAGAGCGTAAACAAGCGGCGATTGAGCAAGGTGTATGGAGCTTAATTAATGGTGATAGCGAGCAGCTAGAACTGGCATTGGGAAACAATAGCGTGGCTGATAATTGGCAAGATGTGCGCTATGCGTTACTAGCTAAAGCGGCTTTACAAAATAATGACACAAGCAAAGCGATTGGATTACTTGAGAAAATATCGCCAGCAAACCAATTAAAAGCGGCTAAACTCTGGTTAGCCAGTGGTGATTGCAGCACAGTAAGCAGTGAATTAAAAGCGTTAGCGGAAGCTAAAAAAGCCACCGCGCTGGAGCTGAAATTGTATGCCGAAGTACTTGTGCAACAGCAAAAATGGACTGCGCTTGAGCAGTTTATGCCGCGTTTACTAAGTAAAAAAGCGTTAACAGATAGCCAATGGTCGATATTATTAACCACCTACTTTATGGCACAGCCAGAATCGCAATTAACCGATAAGTATCAGCAACTATCTAAAAACGTAAAAGTAAAAGCGCATAGCTGTTACTTAGCTGCGATGGCAAAAGCTGGGCGTTTAAATGAGATTGAATTAAGTTTACTTAAAATGCTGAAAAAACCAGAGCAGCATATTGAGCTTGCACATATATTAAAAGTGTCCGCCCCTGGAGACGCATTAAAGTTACAGGCGAGTTTACAAGATACTTTAAAAAAAGAGCCGGATAATCAAGCATTGTTACTGGCACTTGCATGCTTAGCTAATGCTCATGGTGAGTATGAGCTTGCTGCTCGGGTGTTCGATAAAGCGTTAAACACAGAGAACAGCAAAGAATATTTAGTACAAGCACAGCTTAGTTATAGTAAAAGCGCACAACCACAAAAAGCACTCGACCTTTATTTGTAATTACAGTTAGTTGAGGCCTGAATAGGAGCGCCAGAGCATTGCAAAATATATTTACTCTGACGTTTGGTTTAACTTTTGCTTATTTTATTACTGGGTTTTTCAGTAATTCGCTGCTCGCTATTGATGGTTATGCAGTGGCTTCGTGGCCACCATCAGGCATTGCCCTTGCAGGGTTTTTATTGTGCGGGCGACGCGCCTTAGTTGGGGTTTTGCTCGGTGCTTTACTCACCAATATGATTCATCTCGATCGTGTTGCTGATATTCTGCATTGGCAGGTTTTCTTACAAGCTTTAGCTGTCTCTTTTGCAGCCGTTTTGCAGGCCTGGGTAGGCTGCTATTGCATCGTTAAAATAATTAAAGCTCCGCTAGACTTATCCTCTTTAAAACACAGTGTACAAAGCTTGATCATTGCAGGGCCTGCTTGCTGTGTGATTGCTGCAGCGATAGGCACTAGCTTATTGGTGTCCAATAATATAATACCGGTACATACCGCTTTTGATAACTTTGTGGCGTGGTGGATTGGCGACAGTATTGGGGTGTTAATTTTTACACCGTTAATATTGGCGGCTTTTAATTACGAGCAGATGCGTCATCGCTTACAAGTAATTTTACCTTCAATCCTTATTTATGTCGTTATAAGTATTAGCTTTTATGCTGCGGCAAGTGTGAAAAAAGACAAAGATATTCAAAAGCAAGAAGCAAAAGTAGCTGAAGTGCGGTTGGAAATAAATCATAAATTAGATGAGGTATCGGCGCATTTAGCTCTGCTTTCTACTTTTTTTGCCAGTAGTGATGAAGTCAGTTACGCTGAATTTAAGCGTTTTACTACAACTCAACTTGATTATAGCAATGAAGTACTTGCCCTAGAATGGGTGCCAAATGTACCGTTATCAACGGTTGCTCAATACCAACAACAAATTCGTCTAGAAGGCTTTAATGAATTTTATATAAAAGAGCAATCACCCGAGCAACAATGGCAGAGTGTGACGAAACGGGACAGTTATTACCCTGTACAGTATGTACATCCGATGTTGGGTAATGAAGAGGTAGTAGGTTTTGATTTAGCCTCAAATGCGCAAATCCGTAATGTGATGATGATGTCAAAAGCATTGAATGAGTTGATTATTAGCGAACCGATGAAGCTTGTACAAAGCAACAATGATGATACTGGGGTATTGTTTTTCTTTCCGGTTTTTGGTGACTTAGATATTCAAGGTGATTTTAGGGGCTTTGTGGTTGGCGTTATTAACTTAGCGCGCTTGGCTGATACTTTGCAGTTTAATCATCGTAGTCAAGTAAGTATGCACTTCTACGATGTGACTGATGCGCAGCAGCGGCAACTAATCTACCGTGCATCTCGCACCGATAGCAAACTGCTGAGTGAATACCAGTTAGTTATTGGGCAGCGAGTTTGGCAAGTTCAGCTATTTGAGCCAACAACACAAACGTCATGGATAATGTACTGGTTTGCACAAATATTAGGGATGTTATTTGTTTGGTTACTGATCAC
>TARA_R110001606_G_scaffold41275_1_pt1 | contig 36604 bp, 21 predicted proteins | sample TARA_R110001606 | Tara Oceans TARA_R110001606 (sample SAMEA4398315) | marine metagenome | biome: Polar Biome; feature: [SRF] surface water layer (ENVO:00010504); material: water (ENVO:00002006), including particulate matter (ENVO:01000060) such as... | depth 5 m
TGAATCATTTTCCATAGTTAAATACAAAAAGCAACATTTTAAAGAAAGAGTAGAATACAAATAATTTAAAACAGCTTATTACTATGAAATCGATATCATATTTTTTTTTATATAGAAATTTATTGTCATTAAACAACAAACCATCTGATTTTTTAATTCGATGCTTTGTTGTTTGTTGGGCTGCACTGCTGATGACCGGCTGTAATGTCGGAAAGTCAGCGGCCGCTGTCCATAAGCAACAGAAATTAGAAGATGTAAAGTACGGTGTTAATGAACGAAACGTAATGGATGTCTACCTTCCGGCAGAAAGAAAAGAGGATACTCCTTTTGTTGTTCTTATTCATGGAGGTGCATGGGTCAAGGCCGGAAAAGAATATGTCCGTGAGATTCAAGATACAATTTTAAATAATGGAATAGCTGTGGCAAGTATTAACCATAGGTATGCCGATATCAATAATATTCATTATAAGGAAATGGTAGACGATGTAGACCAAGCGTTGTCCTACTGTAGTGCAAATGCTAAAAATTGGGGCACACGTAGTGAAGGGTTTACCTTGGTGGGTGCTAGCTCTGGAGGGCATTTAGCATTATTGACCGCTTATACTACCACAAAGAACATAAAATCTATAGTTGATTTTTCAGGACCAACCAATGTTAACGACACCACTATGTTAGACTATGCTTCACAAGCAGGATTGTTGGATTTGGTGCAGATGATGACAGGAAAAGCATATAAGAAAGGAGAACCTCTCGCATCTGAATTCTTAGATTCAAGTCCGTTATCACATGTCAAGAATATTCCCGTATTGATTGTTCATGGTACAGATGATTTGGTAGTTCCATTCTCTCAATCCCAAGTGCTAGATTCTAAGCTTGATTCCCTCGGGTATGAACACAAATTATTGAAGATACCTGAAGCTGGTCATGATTTGAATTTAAAAGAATATAATAATAGAGAATTGATTTATGGCGAAATGATAGACTGGATAAGGAAATATGGTAAATAAGAAAATCCTATAAATATTAATAGAAACCAAATTAACATTAAACTAAGCGAAATGAAAATTTTATATAAAAGAAGATTCTTGGTAGTTTGCATATTGCAGTTAGTGGTGACATCTATAATTGCGCAAACAAGAGCGGTTACTGGTATTGTTAAAGCTGCCGACAATAGTGGTTTGCCTTTAGCTACTGTCGTTGTTAAGAACACCAATACATATACTATTACAGATGATTATGGCAATTTTGTGCTTGAGGGAGTTCCCGACGGTACGATTACTTTGGTTGCTTCATATACAGGATACACCGAAAAGGAAGTCATAATAAATGAAACGACCAATACAATAACAATAACATTGACTGAAGGAAATACTCTTGATGAGGTAGTGCTAACCGGCGTATTCGATAAAAGAAAACGAATGGACGCTTCAGTTGCCATTACCACATTAAGTGCTGAATTCATTGAGAACCAAGTACCTAATAGTGCATCGGATTTATTAAAGAATGTTCCGGGAGTTTATGTAAACTCTTCTGTAGGTGAAATTAGAAATAGTGTTTCTTCCCGCGGTATTACTGTAGGTTCTACAGATGGTAGTTTTGGCTATGAATATGTTTCGATGCAGGAAGATGGCTTACCATTAACCAACACTACCTATTTTAGCTACGGTCCAGACTTCTTTCTACGTGCCGATGCCACTTTGTCTAGGGTAGATGCAGTAAGGGGAGGCCCAGCTTCGATTACGGCCGCAAATGCACCAGGAGGTGTATTCAATTACATTTCAAAAACTGGCGGAAACGAATTCGAAGGGGAAATAAGGGCTAAATATGGATTATTAGGTGACGGGAAAAACAGTCTAGCAAGAACGGACGTTAATTTTAGTGGTCCTCTTGGCGATAATTGGTTTTATAACGTCGGAGGATTTTATCGATATGATCAAGGAGCAAGGTATCCAGGATATCCGATGAACAATGGAGGACAAATAAAAGCCAATTTAAAAAAGACATATGACAAAGGAAATTTCAAGATTTTCTTGAAGTATCTTAACGATAAGAACGGTTTTGCACAACCACTTTTGACCTTGGGTTATGAAGATCCAGAACTGGCACCTGGTTTTAATAGTGGGAGTGCTACAAACTTCCCTAATGGATTTGAATACTCCGGTCAAGATTTGGTCAATGGTGGTAGGTACAATTTTAATTCTGAGAATCAAGTAAAGAACAAATACCAGTCGATTATGTTTACCTGGGATCATGACCTAGGAAATAACTGGACCTTGGATAATGCGACCAAGTTCGCTTATAATACCACGTTGTACAATACTTTAGGAACTGTAATACCTTCTTCAATTACAGATTTGGTTCCTTATTTTTTCTTGGGCGGGTTCGGAGCTGGTTTGCCAGGGTCGTTTACTTTTAATGATGCTGGTACAGGGATGCCGTTGGCAGAAGTATCGGTAAATGGAGGAGTTCCAAGCGTTACCTCAAGTTCATTACCAGGTCAAGATGTTCTGGAAAATTCCATTTTATTACTACCACTAAGTTATTACGACAATAGCGTCACAGAATTTATGGAACGTTTTTCCATTAATAAGAAAACCGAAAATATGAATTTTAATTTTGGTGGTTTTTATGGGTATACCGATGCTGAACGTTTTTCTGGAGGGGATATCGCATTAGCAACAATAGAAAATAATCCAAGATTATTGACATTAGGTTTCTCGGGTGTACCACTATATGGTGTAGATGGTAATGGAATTCCTATTACCGGACCATCTGGTGATTATCAATTAACTAACCCTACGGGTGTGGGACAAGGGGTCGGTAACTTAGGTTCGTATATATTTTTCAGTGCAAAACAGAAACAAGGATCCCTATTTTTCGGTCATACTTGGAATCTAAACGATAAACTAACTTTTGATTGGGGAATACGTTATGAAAATGTAAATATCACCGGAGAGAATAAAAGACCATATCTTACAGGCTCTCCTTTGTCCACCGGAGGTACAGATGGTGATTTTTTTACCACCTATGATAATAATGAATTGGATTCATTGGAATCTTTCAAGTTTGATTATACTATTGAGACTTTCTCATATTCAGGCGCGTTCAATTATAAATTCAATAAAGATCTTGCTGTGTATGGGCGCTATTCCCAAGGAAAAAAAGCTCCCGATCTAGATTTTTACTTCACTTTGAATACACCTCAGAATTTGGCATTGTATCGACCAAAAGTGCGTAATACAGAGCAGGTAGAACTTGGGTTAAAAGCAGGTATGGGCAAGTCTAATTTATTTGTCACCCCATTTTATAGTGTATTAAGTGGAGTGCCAGTAGGACAAATTTTTCAGGATGCTGACGGTTCTTATTATTTTCCTCCAAGGACTTATGCAAAATACCAGACAACAGGTGTGGAAATTGAATCAAATATATTTGTTAATGATAATTTTGGTATACGTGGCGTTGCCACTTTTCAAAAATCTAAGTTGGATGAGTATAATGTCTGGGTAGCAAATTCAAATGGACCAGATGATGATACCATAATATCTTATTCGGGTAACGAAGCTGACAATAGCCCACGTATAATGCTTAACATCGCTCCAACGTATACAAACAAAAATTTCTTTACATCCTTTACATGGTCCTATATGGGAAGTCGGCAGGCAAACGCAGCCAATGTATTCAAGCTTCCTTCTTTTTCAGAGTTCAATTTCAATGCAGGATATGATTTTTCAAAAAGCTTTCAATTAAGTTTGAATATTAACAATGTATTCAATACTTATGGTGTAATGACTTTTCAGCGGCCGGGTAGCTTATCGCAAGTTTTAGGGGGTAATGCCAGTTTTTCAAAAGAACAGTATGATGCTGCTGTTGCAGCGAATACACCTTATTCTACGATAGCCATACAACCTAGGGCTTATTACCTTACTGCCAGTTACAGGTTTTAAACAATGATCTAGATAACATTTTTTAGTATATGAAGAAATTTAAGAAAATGTTTAAGTGGTTTGGAATAAGCTTAGGCGCCATACTTTTATTAGGCTTTTTATTTGTGTATTTTCTTTGGCTTGCAAAGCCCAATAGTGTAAAAAGTTTTGATCAAATAGATGATGAGCAATGGCATACCGTAAATTTGGGAGGCGAATCTATGTGTAGTGATGAATCTGAATATTTTATTTTCACACGTAAGGGAAAATCTAATAATGTAATTATTCATTTTTCTGGTGGAGGTGCTTGTTGGGACGATAATTCTTGTACAAAACCCATAACTATATATAAGGCACTTACAGAAGCTGATTCCAAAGATTTAAAGGCTTTTTATTACCCAGTAATTCTGGATTTTTTCAATAAATTTTTAAACGGGATTTTTGATAATAAGAATAAGGAAAATCCTTTTAAGGATTGGAATGTGGTGTTCCTCCCTTATTGTACAGGCGATTTACACGTTGGAAACATTGCGGTCAACTATAAAAATAACGGCGAAGAAATGAAGGTAAACCATAACGGACAAAATAATACAAAAGCTGCGTTGAAATGGATTTTTGCCAATTTCAAAAATCCTGAAAAGATAATGGTTTCTGGTGAAAGCGCAGGAGGTTTCGCATCTGCTTACTGGGCCCCTTTAGTTGCTGAAAATTATAATGATCACAATAAAATCTATCAGTTAAGTGATTGTTCTGAAATTTTTTCTGAAAGATGGCCTACTATTCTAGACTCCGTATGGAATATGGATAGTGCGAAGAAATTTAATTTTAAAATTAAAGACGATGCCTATACTGACGCATTACTTAATAGAACAGACTCTATCAATAAACGAATAAAACATTTGAACAGTAATACAATGTTCGACATAATACTCCCTCGCTTTTATGCTTCACTTAATAGTAAGTCCACTAAAAACAAAGATTACATATACCATTGGTCAAAATATATGAGAGAGTCTATGCTTCAATTAAGTAAAGCGAATATCGATTATGAATATTTCTTGACACAATGTAGGTATGATTCTTTAAAAACGTCTACTCCTCATACACTTATAGGATCAGACTCTGGCCTGTATCAATGTGACTCGAATGGTATAAGTTATATTGACTGGTTAAGCAAGAATGTTATCGAAGATGAGTCACTCTCGCTAGGGGTTGAATTATTGACCAAAGTTTCAAAATAGTTATGTATTCTACAAGTTTATAATTGCATGTTGTGTAGTTTACATATTAAAAATATGTTTATTAAAATCCTAATGGCCAAGAAATCTTTTAAGAATCTTTTTTTATTTGAATAGGTGTTTCACTAATATTTCATAATGCATTTTTAAATGATAATAAAGTTTTAGTCAACATATCGTTTTCTATTTTATTACTACTTTGTTTTACTGTAGGTATTGTGGCTGTTGCACAACCTCTTTTCTAATCAAATTGCGAATTACTGTCAATTATTAAGAATACCAGACACTTAAGAAATAACAATTTACATATTCTTAAAAATTAGGAATTTCCACTGTTCTTGAAAATTTGGACTTGTGCAACGGTTACTTTTGTCTTAAACAATTATAGTTGATATTTCGCAAATCATTTTAATAGAATGGTTTTTTTTGCAGTCATATTCGACTAAATCTAAATAAATTTATATCAAAAATTATCATATTCATAATAAAATATCTATATATTTATGTGATTGTAATATTTTAAAATGCGATTCAGTTAACAGCAAATAGCAATTATGAACCTTATATTACCTTACCTAAATCCAACGAAGTTTGCCAATTCTTTGATATCCAATTATGGGTTCTCCAATCAAGAGACCTGCAATGCAAATCTTTTGGTAATGCCGCAAGAAACAGGTTCAGGAGCATTGCAATTGTTCATTAGAAATCAAATACATTTTTTTCGGGGAAAGTGGAAGTTTAAAGAAGAAACAATTTTTTATTCTAATGACCCTGTAGGACAAAAAGGCTTTTTGGACTTTAGGATCGGTGCTAACGGAAACATACAATCATGTGCCATCGAAGGTAGAAAAAGATTTGAGTTTGAAACTACGGAGGTCGATGGCATGCGCATTTTTATTCCCGAGAAATTTTTACCTGCAACACGAAGCCGCATTCATTCCCAATTTGCAAAATATTGTTTCGATGTTAATATTACAATGTTATTGGACAGCATATTTGCTATAGGTCCAGAGCAAATTGAAAATACTATTTTACTTGAAAGTAAAATACTCGAATTTATTCACTATTGGACAAAATTTCTATGTAATGAAGAAATAGAAAAGTATTTTGAGGGTCTTTCTGATTATCAAAAAAATTGCGTTAAAACTACCTTAGAAATAATCAATAAAGATATATCGCTAACCTATACAATAAAAGATTTGAGCCGTAAAGTGGGAACTAATGATTGTGATTTAAAGAAATCTTTTAAGACTGTTACCGGTATGCCAATCAGAAAATATCTAATTACTAAAAGATTGGAAAAAGCAAGAACGATGGTTAATAATACAGATTTACCACTTTATGAAATTTGTCAAGATATAGGTTACTCTAATCGACATCATTTTGCAGTTCTGTATAAAAAGTTTTTTGGTGTACATGCTTCAGAGGATCGTCAATAAATTTTAAGTATTTTCCATATTATTTTTGTTGAAGGATGGTTCTATATTGTACTACAAGTTTATTATAAATAAGTAATATTAATAATTCAAAGGTTGAGTATATAGTAATTAATATTATTTTTTAATAGATTTATTTGGTGGAATGACCCTTTCTCAGTTCAGGGTGAAGCTTCCTAATAAAGTTATGACGAAAGGAATAAAACGTATGATTTTTACCCAATTGAAAAGATTTCTCGTTCGCCTTTAAAAAATAGATTTGTTTCTTGGTTAGTTGTGCACCATGGCCTTATAAATTTGGAAGAGACAAGAAAGCAGTCTGTAAATCAATACTCAAATTTTTTTTGTTCATCGATAATGAGGTCGGGTATGATTTTTATATTTTCCAACTTTTTATTTCCCTGAACAGAAGCTCCTTTGGAGTTAGATTTATTTCCGCTACCTTGTTGTTATACTTCAATTGTCCTCAAGAAATTATAGGAGACCATTTTTATATACAACAGAAGTTAGAGATCATTTATCTTTAAAAGTCATACAAACCGAAAACAATATCGAGCGAATATTTTTTGTTCTTTGGTAGATTGGTCTGTAAATTTCATGTATTAAGGCAGAATCTGGCTTGGAAAGGCTTTCGATCTCAAGATAAATATTGAGCGAGACCTTATAAACAATTTGTTTACTTCAATTTTTTCTATATGTGAAAATGCACTTGAATAAATTTTGAAAAGGATGAATACAGATTAGATATATCTGTATTTAATGAACGGGTTTGACCAAAATACACCTATAGAAGAGACTTTAAAAACTCTTGAAAATATGGTAAAAGCTAAAAAGGCAAATGTATAGGTTGCTCTAATTTTGAAGCTTGGTAATTGATGAAATCACTTCCCATTTCTGAAGAAACTAACTTTGAAAAATATATTGTTTACCAAGGCTACTATTCTCTGATTTGACGAGATCATGGACAGGAATTGATGGCACTTTTTGAAGACCATTAGGATGGGGCAGTTGACAGGAAAAATCAAAAGGGGATTTGAAAATAAAAATGGAAGAATAAAATCATGAGGAGGTTTAGTAGCACCAATGGTTGAAAACGATTTTCTTTTTAATGAAGTCGATGTTTTGAAAAAATTGGCAAAGAAAGTGGGAAAACCATTCCACAAGTCGCCATAAACTAGTTTCTTCAAAATAATAGTGTTTCCAATATAGTTATTGGTGCAAGAAATGAAAAGCAACTACTCTCTTATATAAAGGCTGTGTATTGGAAACCTTTCTGAAAAGAATTTAAACCAGCTTAATGAAGTTTCAAAACAAGCACCGATTTATCCACATTGAATCGGTGATAGGTAAAAAAATCTGTACTTAATGGCTAATGGTGGTTTATGAAAAGTTGCTTGTAAATAAACCCAACTTTTCGGTTTATTACAGACCATAATTATACTAAAATCCCATTTGATTAGGCGCTTATGAATTCCATCCTTTTAACCGGACCGTTTAGAATTAAAGCATTTAGATGAATATATAGTTATTTTACAAATTATAAACCTGAAGGTTTCAAATTTGTAAAATCCAAAAAAAACAGCATGTTATAAGTTTAATTTAGCAACCGCATACACTACCGTATACGGTAAACACCAAAAAGGGAAACCGTTGATAATGAACGTAAACTATTCAATTTCAACGGTTTATTCGTAGCGAGAGGGGGGCACGATCCCCCGACCTCCGGGTTATGAACTTTAATCGCTATTTTTTAATTTTTCAACCTACTGAAAAACGAGTAGTTATAAAATCAGTTTTTTATGTTTTACGATAAACCGTATACGGTAGCGTATGCGGTTTACTTTATAAAAATATTGAACTTCTCTAAATTCTCCTAATAATATTTGTAATGTGCACAATATTAAAGAAGATTGGTTAGAGGTTCTAACTCTGCCAATATCCGGTTTTTGCTTAACGCTTATCTGCCGGAACGCTACAAAAACCGAACAGGATCCACGCGCAGGTAAGTTATGGTAAGATTTGGGGTTTGCAACACGAAACTTCGTTTCGTTCGCTTTCCATTAGGAATGAATATCACCTCTGAATTAAGTAAGTATTGAAAAAAGTATATATTCCGAAAATTGCGTAAAATAGTAAGTGAATATTAGCCGTTCTCCAAGTCCCATGGTTTACCTCTAGCCTTCACTATGGTCTAAAGCAATTTGTTATTCATCTTTTACCTTTACGGGTAGTATTTGATCAAATGCCAATCCACTATGCCCGGCTCCTCTTCCAACCTGCTTTCGATTTCCCAGCCAAGTAAATACCCGGCCGTCAAACCAACGCGTACGTTGATAGGACTTTGTTAATCGGATGCCCGCTCTGGGCACCTCTTCCTCGTGTACGAAATATCCCTTTTTAACCGCTTCGTCAAGGCCTTCCCTAAGCAGTGAAGTCCGCGGTTCAATTTTCTTAGGGGGTATCGTATTATCCGTGCCCTCAAGAATTCGGGGCATGGCAGCACGTTGAATTTGAATCTGACGATTGCTGCCAGGTTGATGAACGGGAATAAAAGGTATCCACTGTTCCAACACAGAATTTACAATTTGGTAACGAATCTTTGCTTCGTTTTCTGACAACGGAGCGGCAGGTACCAATGGCGTCAATTGTTCAAACTTAGCCCGTAGTTCCAGACCAGCTTTTTTGCCGGGTTTGCTCTTCCCTGTTGGTAATGGTATCAGTGATTCCACCCCCCATACCATATTTGCAATCTCGTCTCGCAAAAGATAAATTTCTTCAAGTGGTTTACCCTCAAGTGCTTTGTGGATAGCCGGTAGAATTAATAAACTTAAATCGGCAGGTACATCTAAATCTCCGCGCGTGTTTAAATTAAACATGGCCCAGCGTTGCCATTCCTGGTCACTGCCTCTGCCAGCGGGCTCAACCCAGATTCGTTCCCCAAAAACATTAGTAATCATCAAGCCTTCCACTTCAACCAAGCTACCAACAGGAACCGTAAATGGTAAAACAAACCAATCATTCGCATAATTCAATGCAAAATCTAGGAGCATCAATTGATTAATATCAGTCGTATTGGGACTAATGCTGCCTATGTTTGTTTTCCAATCTTCCAGTGCCCACCAGCGACTATGTGGCATACCCGAGAAGGTTACAGGTGATGGTAAGAAAGAGAGGGTCATTGTATCCTCCAGCCCGGTAGGATCACCACCTTCCACCTCTTCCAGTGTTTCTTTGCTGTCATGTATATCCAAATTATACCAATCTAAATGACCGTGATAGTATTCATCGGCAATCAAAACTTTTTCTGAACCTTGCTTTGGTGCAGAACAGGCAAATTGATATTCCAAAAAGGAAGACCTCCACGACGGGTTTCCTTTTTCTGAGGGTTGGAAATATAAATTCTCAAACCAGTCGACAAAACGACCTGCTAAATCATTGAGTTCATTTTCCCTGCCAGCAGAAGTGACTTTGTCCGTCGCCAGAGCACCTGGCTGTTTCAAATCTTGATAAAAAAGATAACCGTCCATACGTCGCTTTGCTACCGCAGAAAACTGTTGCCAAGCATCTAGATGGGCACAGAGTTGGGCATCAGCTTCGATTGTAGGATCAGGACTGACAAATGCGTAGAGCGTCAGGTATTCAATTGTTAATATAAAGCCATTTTTTTTTTAACAACTTTAACCAATGTCGACCCATCAACAAACGTAGATCCAATGATATAATTTGCTTCCCCATTTGAAAAGGAATCTCTTGATGTTCAACCTGAACTTCCGCGGGCACCTGTTCATTCCAAGTTTGAACCTCGGCAGTTCCAGGTTGATATTTATTCAATTTGGTGGTATTCAAATGAACCTTTGCCATAATGGCCGAGGCGGCATCTTCTCCTTTGAACTCTCCCATCTGCCATTGTTTGGAAATCATCCATAGAGGATCACGTATTTCTGCTTTCAATGCACGATTGTAATCCTCCGCTCTCGGCGTTCCTTCTACCCGATTCCAAACGGTAATTGTTGGTGATAATACTTGTGCCATGATTAATTGCTTTCTGTGATTTCTAATCCGTTGATAATTGCATAATTCAATCCAATGTTCATAAATGGATAAAAAGTACTGGAAGAAATGGTAGCTGGTAAATAATGTGCATAATCAGTTTCATCCACATGACGGGGTTCAATGGCCCGTACTTTGGCCAAATTCAAAGTTTCGTGCATTGCGCCCACTAAATCATTCCATTTCCAAGCTCCGGTAAATTCGGTAGGTGTTACCAGCAGCAGGGATTGTGATGGCTCTGAATTGGGCTGATCATACTGAAAAGTAAGACCGGTAGTTTCCGTTTTAGCAGGGATAACTTCCGTCCATTCGTCAATCAATAAACCGCATTGTCGGTCGGTAGGTACAAAATTATCCCAAACCCCGGTGTACAACAATCGATCGCCATCTATCTCATAATCTTCCGGAAATTCCATGGCCAACCACGTATCATCCGCCCTATAGGGCAATTGTATTGGATGCAGTTCTTTTGTGAAGTCAGTTCGGAAACCTTCAGCCAACATCACCACATTTTCCCAGTCACTCATTTTTTCCCTTACCCTGGCTACCGAATACAACCAATCATCAATGGGAAAATCCAAACCTTTTTCATTCTCCTGATGGCTAAACAAAGTAGCCTTATCCCCAAATGCATTGGCTAACTCATCGCCATGTGCCGTAATCAGGCTAAATTCTGGAATAATTTTAAATTCTTCGCCAAAAAGTAATTGGGCAATTTTAGTTAAGAGTTCAATTTTTTTATGGCCGTTAGCCTCGGTTCCGTACAATGATAAATGGTCTTGAATTGCAATCGATTTTTCTTTCATTGATGCATTGAGCTTTCTGGCTTGATTTATCAAATCTTCGGCCAATACACTTATTTGACGCTCTTCTTCAGCTGTATCTAGGACCAGTAGGTCAAAATCCGTCAAGGGCGTCCCTGTTGCCGAACCAACACCTGTTTTCAGTTTTATCAATTCGTCGGTCAATGTTTTGATTCCAACAAATTTTCCAGCCAACCAATCGGTAATTTCTTGCAATTTTTCGTCAAAAGCTGTTTTCTTTACCCCTAGAACAGTCAGATATTTTCCAATAATATCGGGTGCTACTGGCAATGGAATGGTATAGCTAGTAGAAATGGTTCTTTCTGCCCTTTGTAGTATTTCAATCCTTTCCGGATCAGTGGTAGCCGCAGCAAGTTGAACATTTATCAGAAGATTGTACTTATCCTCCTTATCCGTCCATCGCTTTTCAAGCTCTTGAACTTTTTGAAAAAGTCCTTTGTATATCTCCGACTTTCTATCATAAACAAAACCGAAACCTGCTTGAGGTTCCCCAAAAAGGCTCAGGCTATTCATACGATCCAAAAATAAATCAAGATATGCATCAATGCCATTGATAATGGCCAATGAATTGCCCAGAGTTGCATCAAAATCATCTTCAACTACCAAGGCTGCAAAAGCCGTTTTTATCAAATCCATATCATCGGTTGGGTCTGCCCCAGAAAAATTTTGATTAAAGTCGGAAATCGCATTATTGATATGGGAAATATCAATGGTACAGTTGATATCCTCACCACTGCTGGCCTCATTTGATAAAATCAAATCCGTGTTTTTCAATGGCCTGGCCTGCAAAAGCAGACCGCGCAGACTTTTAATGAGCGGCATAATCTCAAAAATGGTAATCTTATCATCTATGGGTTCCGAATAATTAATTTTGAATTCCACGTCCGGTCTTGGGATTTGCCTGCTGGCATCGGCCAATGGTAAATCACGGTGTATCCATTTTAATATATACTCGTCCAGAGCGGTCAGACCTTTGTCACTTTCAACATTTAACAAATACAGTAAATCAATAGGCTGTAAGCCGAGTTGGGCAATACTTACCATTTCTTCAACAACAGGGTTAACAAGACCGGTGCCATAAGTGGGTTCTTGGTACGATACCGCAATAAAGATATCTGCCATAGATGGTAGAGTGTCGGCCAAAAATTTGTTAATCGCGGGCTCCGCTTTTATTCTTGGATGATCTCCCGCCGCAGTTATGATGCCAGCTTCTAAATGTATGCCGATGCGATTGGTCAGGCTAATGCCGCTGCGCGGTGTTCGGGCAACATCCGGTGATTGGGGAAAGGATCCTTTGCTATACGTATCCATTGCGCCTGCAGCCCGCTCAAAGTTTCCCTGTACCACTTGATGCACCCCTTCGGCGATGGCGAGGTCGGCCACTGCGTCGTTGATATTGAAAATACGGTCGACCTCTTCATTGATTATTGTTTCCTGTGGCCCCGTTCCGCGAGCCATGTCGAGACCGTAGGGGTAATTTTTAACATCTGACTGCTCAATATGTTTGATTAAAGCATCACCGTTTACGACATTTCTCGCTTCGATTTGATCAATGGAATTGACTTCCGTATCATCAAAGGATTCTTCCATTTGATTGGCAACCAATGGAAACTTCATCCTTAATTCATAAATAAACGTATCCACTTCTGCTTCTGCATAACGATCATGCAAACCGCGTTCCAATTGATAGCCCAATAAAGCGCCCAGAGATTGGCCCTGCTGCATTCCCTCAATAATTCCCATTGCCATGCGTACGCGCTCGGATGATAAGTTTACCTGATAAATCTCAGGGTCTTCCCCTGAGGAATTTGATAAATACGCATTTCTCAAAACAGCGGCTGTGGTAGCCTGATTGATCGATGGTGCATGCACGTAACCCTGATTGGTGCTGTTTTTTTGAATTGTTAAATTATCTTCAGGATCAAATATTTGACGAAGGGTCGGATCAATTTCTGCCGTTGACAACACTTCTTCGTCTGGTTTTAAATCTTCCAGCCAAGCATATGCTCCCAAATGGATACCTTCCCTTGCCTCGGACTCTTCACCATTTTCATCGGAAAAGCGCATGCCATACAATTGAATATGTACAAAGGAAAGTAACCAACTATCCAGTCGATACGAGCAAGTATCGATATGCTCGACAAAGGCTCTTTCCAAACGGGCCGTAGGCAAGTCTTTTAAATGTTCAAGCGCGGTAATCATCTCCCTCAAATCACTTGCATCTGGATCAAGAAGATCGGTTGCCCGTACAAGGTTTGAAATATGTTGTGCTACCGAGATTTCATCGCCTGTAATTGCTATTTCCTGACGATCCAATACTTCCCATTTGGTCAGCACAGTACTTTCTTGTTCTTGTATTCCAATAAAATCCGGGTCAACCTTGACAGCGCGTACCTGTTGAGCGTTTAAAATATCCGCTTTGCTGTACAAGTCTAAAGCCGTATTTGAAAATTGAAGATTTAGGGCATGACGAAGCATTTGATAGAGCAGGGCGGTAGGCCTTTCATTATCGGAAAAACCCACTTGGTTTTTTATTTGATCGGGATCGTTCAGCGCATTTTTGATTAACCAGTGAATATAATTCTCTCCTTCGGTAGCCTGTGCCACTGGTTCTGTGTAGGAACGGATCGGATCTTTTTCCGATAATGGTTGATCATCAATGAGATTTCCCCAAAGTGGATTCGATTCTTGCAAAAAGTATTTATCAAGCATGGAGATTCTTTCGTCCTTTTCCGAAAAAGTATGCCCTAACCCCGTTAAAACGTTCAATGCTTTTCGATACAGTTCCAATACCCGGTTAATGGTTCTTGATATCTGATCTCGATTGCTATCGATATTAAAACGATTAAAAATATGCATCAGGCTTTCCGCGTAGCGTTGTTCGAATTTTACCGAACTGGCATGCAAACCTATGGCATCCAACAAATTTTGATGGGGGTCACCGGAAGTTTTACCGACATATGCTACCTTCTCTTGCAGGGGCGTAAAATCGGTTCGCACTTTCTTTAATAGATTGAACAGGTCGAACAAAAAAGAACCCTTGCTAAAATGGGTGCTAGAAGCTATTGGTGTACTTCGCTGGCCTATCCAGCGTTGTTCACTGATATTACTAATCGGTAAAATCCCGTACGGCTGATCAGAAATACGAATAGCCGGTATGCATCCCCTGCCACTAACGAATCTATTATGAAACCTACGCGTAAGTCGATGTTGACTTTCATTGAATACCGGTGACATCATCGATTCCATAAAATAACCAAGGGTGGCGTTCCAAAGACTAATATTCATGGCCCGAGCTTCACACTGATCTGTTCTATAATAATGTTCCGCTTTTTTCAATCCGGACTCCTCGGCATCAATTCCCAACCATTCGCACAGCCATTTTCCATCCTTTTTTGTTAGGAAATCATCAGGATCCCTATCAGTACTTTCTTCCATATATCGCGCAAAGGAAGCGTCATAATCGTCTTCTTCCGTAAAGCCGCTTTTTTCGTCTTCGGTATTATTCGTGGCGGTGCCCTGTGGTAAGATGGAAAAACCATTATTGCCAAACTGATGATGGTTAAATAATTCTTCTAGATCTGTCTTGGCTTCATTTTCATCTGCTCCCAACTTCACCCCAAGTGCAAAAAGCCTATCAAATCCCGCATCATGTACTTCTTGTGAAATATTTATCTTAAATCCCATGCCGACCCGTATGGCTTCTCCAAATTCAAAAAGCCATTGTGTCTCCGACCGCCCGGTTAAATAGTCAATATATAGAGCTGCTTTAACCTCGTCCCTAATCTGATCAAAAATACCATTGAGGGCCATCTCTTTTTGGTCGGGTGGCAAGGCCATAAAATCATTGATGAAATCCGCTTCGCTTACTTTTGCCTTTACCGCTTCTTTTAATTCGTCATAGTAATCTGCCAATTTGCCTTCACGTAAGGTATCTGTGCCAAGGATGTTAAATTCAGCGACCATTTCGGACTTGAGAAGTACAGTAGTATCTACCGATGGATTGGGTCCTATAATAAGCGGATCGGGGATGGCATTGCCGAGTTCAAAAAGAACCTGAGCGGGTTTACCTTGAGAATCCGTTCCTTTGAAACCTATCAGGGCAAAACGCTCGGGCAAAGTAGTCACTTGTGAAGGTTGTGACCAGGAAGTCTGCATAGAATCAAAAGTGGTAGAATCTGGAAAATTAATAAAGCTCACTTGTATATCCGATGGGTTAATAGCTGAAGGCTTGGCATCCTTGAAGTTGTATGGAATATATTCGCTGATTAGAGCGTGGGCCCTGTTCTCATCGCCGATGTCTAGTACCAGCGCATCCATGCTCGCCTTTAATTCTGCCACGGATTCATTGGCGAGCCAGGTATCGCGCCAATAACTCCCTAATGCCGTCCGTTCTGCAGGAGTTGGCAATTCTTCGGACGCAATAGTCAGTATTATGTCCTCCTTGTTATTACGGGTTGGTAAATCCGCCAGGTTTTCCGGCTGATAATTTTCCGTTATCCAGTAAGCCCTTCCTGCTTGTAAATTGCCTGCAAGACTTCGCCAAGCCGTCTTATGTCGTTCTTTGATAAAAGTACCGATTTCAGCATCGGCCGAGGTGCCTGCCGACCAGCGGATCTGCCAAAAGGCCTTGGCCTGTTTTATTTCCCCCTCCGAAAGGATTTCCTCAAAGTTATCCACTGAACATTCGTCCGGAAAAATTCGCACCCATAATTGGTGTTGTATGCCGTCCCCAATAACTTGCGTTTTTTTAAACCTAGTTTCCATCCGAACCGGAAACATCAATATTGGTATCCTATCTGAAAATTGTTGAATACCCTCGATCGGATCGGTCAATGGGATGAATTTCTTCAGTAATCTTTCCGTAACCTGTATCTGTTCCTCCCAACGGCCTTCCGCTTCGTGGATCTGTGCGTTAAATGACCGCTCTTGGCGCTCCAGCTCGTTGAAGACATTGCTGTCAGCATTTTTGGAGCGAAGTAACTGCTCGCGCCTTTGCTTGACTTTCTTTAATTTTTCCTTAGTTAAAAAAAGTTCTTGCCCAGTTTGTCTCTGGCTCTTTTTAGCTTGTCGAAGATCGGTGCGGAGTTGTATGAAATCAGGCATATTTTTTTTGTTTAATCTTAAGCGGGATTCGTAGGTAACATTTCCGTACCATGCACGGCCACGAGCACTGGCACTTGATATAGGATATAGGCCAACTCCGCTGAATTCATATCTCGGTTCCAACTAAAGTTCGCATCCTCTGCCTTTTGTTCGGCCTTCTCCTGCTCGGTACCATCTGAATTCAGTGCTTGCAATGGTATTGTAGCTGCCGCATTGGATATTTCTAAATATCCGCCATCGGCAACGGCAGGTGTCACATGTTCCCAACTGAGGTCATTCCACAATTTTACATCATTGAGTGTGACATCCGCATCGTGAACATCCAATCCGAATCTGGGTTCGCCCGGTCTTTCCTTGATCACAAAAAACCATCCCGGATCATCCCATTTTATTTTATCGGCGCAAAGTGGCTCCACTTCCTCGTCTTCTTTGCCCGTTCCTCCTTGCGCTTCACAAACCGTTATGTCAAAACCGAAGAAATAAATATCCGGATCTACTTTGGCTTCATAATGTGGGGATTTAATTATATCCTGAGGTGGATTATCTTCCTGGCCGGCCGGGATAGAAGCCAATGATCGTTCTGCTTTGGTATCAATGATTTTATCCCCATTTTCATCCAAAATCAAATTTTCGTCATCATCTTTTTGATAATTCCAAACCGCCCTATGCGCATAGATAACTGCTGTGGGATATTTCTTTAATAATTCCCCGCGAATGACAAGCACAACTTCCTCTTCGGTATCTCCCGGCAGTTCCCGATTATCATGGTCCCCTAAATTGGATCTTTTCTTCCAACGGTGAATAGGTTTGATATCTTTGAGTTCTTCGCTCAAGACAGCCTGATATGCTTCTTCTTGCAATTCCAAATCTGTGGCGGCTCCGTCCTCTTCCAGTTTTTCAATAAATTCTTTTAAATCATAAACATAACGATCAGCAAGGATGGCATTGATGCGTTCTTTTATACTGGCTAAGGTTACCGGTTCAGGATCGATAAATCCAGAAGGGTCCCAAAATTGCCTGAAATAACTACCACGCAGATCGGTAGGATATTCCCTCCATAAAAGTTCGCGGGCAAATTCATGATTAAGCCCGATCAAGTAAGACTCGATAAATTTCTGATTGGTCTCCAAAAGGGAAATGCTGTTTTGATCAATATAATTAAGGTTTGGTAAGAATAATTCTGAGGCATGGTCTACCAAAGGTTTATACATTGGTACATCAATTTTAGGATAAGCCATGGCTTCTACAAATTCTTCCCTCATCTGTCTGGCGACGAAAGGGGGTAAAACCACGCTATCAAATACCCAACGTGGAATGGTAAGTGTTGGCCGAATACCTTCGAAAACCGCCTCATTGACCTCTTTAATATTTAATATGGGCCGTTTAGGTATCTCAGAAATATTAGCACTTTGCTGCAGAACAAGGTTGACATCTTTCAATGCATCTTTAAAACGCTTGCCTTCTGCACTATCCGCATTGCCTTTTGTTGGTGAAAATTTTTCCTCAGGTGTACTGAGCCGGAAATCTGGATTTTTTGGCAATTCATCAACAGATTCCGGAGTTTGGTTCTCGGGTAGGAGGTCGGTGGCGCTTTCCGTTTCTTTCAGCCATTTATTCAATCTTGTAAAAAGATATATCAGACCCAAAATTACAGCTCCAGCTATAGCCATTAGAATCCCAGAAGGCGGGAAAATAAGGATTAATACTACGATTATCAAAGCAAGTATCAGCGGTAACCACTTTAACCAGAGATAACCATTCAGCCAATCGAGAATAAAACTGGGTATCTTAGGCCGCGCTGCTTCCACTAGGTCATTCAGCGATTGCGCACCTTCGGGTGCCAACCTAGGTGGAGCGGCCGAAACTTCGCCTTCATTGATACGTGTTATTAAATTATCTAAGTTTCGGTTTTCATCGAAATTTATGCGCTTAGCGAATTTTCCACGCGGTCTTAAAAGCTTGCGCATGTTTACCGAAGTGGAAGCCTTGGTCAGTCTGCTTTCCTTTTTTTGGTGTGCTACTGTAAAGCCCGTTGAGATTATTCGCGCATGCACTGGTGAGGCCATACTCAACCACCGGTTGGGTTTCTTTTCCTTTAACGGCAGTAAATGTTTGTTCCACCAGATAAGGGCAGCGGCCTGGGCCAGCTGGGCTTCACGAATTCTCTTATTCGCCTCAAGCACATCACCGATTTGATCCCATGCGGCTTTCATATAGTTTTCCTGATTTTCCTGGATAATTTTGGTGCCAATACCCGCTGCCACCCGCCACCTCGGGTCTAGGTTCAATTCATGCGTCCAATTGTCATTCGGGGTTGTATCAGTGCTGTTGTCACGCTCTTTTAACAACCGATTCGTGAGGGCATGCCAGCGGCCGTAGAGGGGTGCGGTTATTAACGGATCGGGATTATTTTGGATATCATAGTCGGTGTCGACATCAACGGCTGTTATTTCCTGCTCGATGGGCGCACCTGCATTGACCGTTATCGCTTCTTCAGTTTCATAGCTATCGGTTAAATTTATAAATGCAGCAATGTTTTTTTGAAATGGATGCGGATAATCTTGTTCACCATTCAAGGTGGGCCAATTCCTATATTTTTCAACTTCCTCAAATTCCTTGTCGGTATAATAAATATCCGGGACTTTCAAAGCGCCTCCTAATTTCAAAATTCCATGTAGTTTATCATCCTCATCCGTCCCCGCCTCATCACGCAGGCCTTTTAAATTAGCACCAGGTGTCTGTACGTCCATATCTCGTTTACCCACGCGCGAATCCACTGGTTTGGGTTCCAGCAAGCGAACTAAATATTCAAAATCGCCAACCGTTCCAGTTCTAAAATACCAGCGATGATAAAAAGGTATCTGTTTTCCATCCAAATTAATGGAAGCGTCCCAGGCCAGATCCGTTGCCGCAACACCAGTAGGATTTTCTCCCAATCCGGCTAACCGTCCACTTTCAAAAATAGGCACGAGAAAAGCATGGTATGCCTCTTTATCCTCAAGTTTTCGGGGGCAGACAATGCGTGAATAAGCCATGTCCGGATTTTTATTCAAAAGAACCTCTAATGCCGATGCGATACTAGATGTATCTTTGGAGCGAAAATCAGTGCCTATGATATCTTTGTTGATATGCACATGTGACCAAGCCCATGCCTGATCCGCTTTGTGCAATTTTGCATCTGAAGTTAGGGTGATAAAACCCAGAGGTTTGTCTTTAACACTATTGCCACCCGTAAATTCATTTTCTTTCAATATGACCAAGGCCAACCAGGGCATGAGTCGATGATTGGTAGGATTTTCCAAAGGAGAATAACGCCAGGGAAAATCTTCATCGTAAAATTCAATATAAGGCAGGTAATTCGGTTCAAAATTGGTGATCCAGTTTCGAGGCTCAACTTTAACAATGGCCTTTTTATCGATACCTGTAATATCGCCCGGCCCATAAATTTCTACATCTTTAGATACGGTGGCCGTTTGATTGCCACTCTCGTCAACTTTGGATCCACTAATATTGATATCGATGGGAATCACTGCCCGCGACCCAATTTGGCCACTGATTTGATTGGCAATGCCCTGACGGAGCCAAGGTAAAAACGTATATGTTGCTAATTCATTCATGCGGCTGTGTTTACTTCTGTATTAGGAATAACATGCATATTTTGAGCGGTCTTAGCACTCACTCTCTTTTGACGTCTCAAATAATCTGTGGCCTCTGCCTGGCTTTTAAATTGTGCGGCCAGAACATCGACAGGTTTATTGGTGTCATTAAAAGCCACACTGTATTCATTAGCTATGATCTTGATGACTTCTTTATTTGGCTGCAGTTGTTTTTGCTGCTTAAAGGAAAGTGTAGATCGGGTTACGGCATTTCCCTTTAGGAAATGTGAGAACAAAGTGCCAAAGACAGTAGAAAACAGTAGTTGCAATTGCTTGAAAAAAGCGATAGCCTTACGTTTGAATAAATTGTCAATAATAATCGTCTCATATCGAATGACCCGTTTTACCGCCATACTAGTTTGTAATGCATCTCCATCAGCACTTACTGTCAATCCGCTTTCATAGTTTTCAAAGGCAGGGCTGGACAGTTTGGTGGCTTTATCCAACTCTTGGAATTCTCCCCTAGCAAATTTTTCCCGAACGTTATTTTGTGAAAGTGATCCGCCGCCGCCTAGGTTTGCGGTGACGGTAAATTCGTTAACATCACTGGGTTGTTGACTGCCAATCTTATCCAGTCTTAATTTTAAAGGAATTTTACGCTGGCTGATGCGCAAGGTCCCGACCGGATGTAACACCAATGGACGGGTATCCATGTCTTCACTATCCGGTTCAGATTCGGCATCCCCTAATTTTCTGAGTGCTACCAGCAGGCTACTTTGCTTGGGCACAATTGCTTCCCAATTTGTAATGGCCGCGAATTCCCTTTCCAATAAAGGGAAGGCTTCGATGGGTGGCAACTCGGTTTGCTTTTCTTCGCCCCAAGTTTCATTGATATTGATTCGAATCGTAGGCCCGAACCAAGTAATCTTCCATTTGGCAGTCCCTTCGATGTGCCATTTGGCCGGGCCTTCCAAAAGACCGCTGACATCAATGCTGAATAATCCAAAGCCAAATACCTCGACGGATAGGCCAAGGGAGAATTCGAATATGAAATAGAAGGGATTAAATTGAAACAATGCATCAAATCCCAAGTGTCCTTGAACATTGATTGCACTAAAACCAAAGAATAATTCTGCACGAGCTCCGAACTGTACGGTATTAGAGGTCACTGCAAAATAGCCTTCGATACGAATGCGGGCCATTGATTCATTTAAAATATTTACGGCGATTCGCGGAATGGCTGGAAAGGGCAGTGGTGGTGGACTAAAACGTGGGTGGAACCCGCCAACGCTGACCACAAAGTTGGAATTATCACCCCAATTCACTAGCAGTCCCATACCGCCTTCAAGTGTTATAAATAAAATTCTGGAATCAAAAAGGAAGGCATAAAACCAAAGTAAATTGTTGGAAGGCTCGATACGCCCCAAAAAGTTGACCTGTAATTTGATAACGCTTGCTTCTTCTGTAGGCAGGGCCACTTTTAGAATACCAAGTATGGTAAAATTTACGTCTGGAAATTCAATAATAACACCTAACGAAAGACTGATCAGGGTTGGTGTGCCATAGCCGATCTTTGCCATCGGGCCAATTAAAAACTGATTGTTGAGCGCTGGGAAAAATTGTCGAAGGTCACTTATAATTTTTGGTGCGTTAGCCACTACATTTTCTGGGAACATCACACTTTCGATTGCCCCACTCATGACACCTGCCGACATTGCATCAATATTCACAGTACGATTAATACCCAGTATACCACCAACACCCAGCAAAGTAAAACCGAAGCCCAATTGCAAGCCTGAGCCAAACTCGACCGAAATGATGATTACCATTGAAAATCCTTTGGACCCATCTGGCAAACGCGTGGTAATCAGACCAACCGCTTTGAGCGCGATCCACTCGCTAAATACCAATTCGAGGGCTCCGGCGTATTCTTCACGATCATAATCAAAGTAGAGGTAACCTCCTCCTTTAACAACACCCGCATCGACCGAAATACCTATTCCATTGGGGGGCTTGAAAGCAAATGAGATATCCCTATTTCCAAGTATGCCATTTTCCTTTAGTGGCAAACTAGCTCTTATTCCAACGGATTCTACACTTAATTTTACCACAGCAAGATTTAGGGTGCCATTCACAGATACTGCAAGTGAAGGTTCTTCCAAATCAACGCTTATAGTACCCGCGCTTATTAATAAAAATCCAAGATCGATATGCAAAGCAAGCGATACTTCAATGTTATTTCCTCCTTCAAAATTGATTCCTCTGCCATATCGCCACGAAAGTCCCAACGTACCTATTTCTACATCAATGGGCTCTTTTATAAAATTTCCTAATAATGCAGTTTCCGTAAAATCAAATTGAAAAAGTAATCCTGTTACCCCTGCGGATAGATGAAGCTCCCCATTGGTATCTGCCCCACCTCCAAGATAAGCATTAATTATGTTCATCTTTATGGCGCTCTCATCGATAAGCTTAAGAGACGTATTGTTTACAAAGTCACCAAATGCTAATTTGGTGGCAAAACCTGCTGAGGCACCTACACTTGTATCATTAGTTATTTCATTCGGTCGCACAACCAAATTGATACTACCATTCAGATCTCCAGTAGCTTTCATTTCTAACTGGATTGTATCAGAGATTTCAACCTTTTCTTGAAGCGTTCCTCTTAAATAAGGGGCAACAGTTATTCCTAACTCCGTTGGTTGAGCGAAATTTCCAAAAGGGAGCAACGCTATACCCGTTTCTAATTGGTGAAAAGGTTTGCCATCAGAGGTAGAACCCTTAAATTCACTTTGCCATAGTGGTAAATTGGCACGCACTATAGTTGCGTTTACAGGAACATTACTTAAATCACCCGCAATAGAACTAGGATCAACTTCTTCTGTGTAAGCAAAAATAGCACCTGAAGATTCTAATAATAAAGCGAGGTTGTTAAATAAGAGGTTGTAGTCCAATGATATTTCATTGGCTAAATTGCCATCTCCACCCCAGCCATATAATTCTTTAGCCCATGATGCCGGATTCTTTAATAAAAGAGAAAGACGATCCCATAAGAATTTAACTTCAATAAAGCGTTCATTAATTCCGGCGACTGTTATTCGCCTCCTTTCAATTACACCAAGTGCGGTTAAACTAGCACCGATAAACAGTTTCTCTTTGGATAAATATCGAAACAAAAGATAATTAAGGACATCCTCGAAAAAATTACCTGTTCCTTGCTTTTTGATAAAACCAGATTCAGCTAAAGTTTTGAAACTATTGAATATTTCCAAAATCGAGTCTAAATCAAATTCTTCATCTTCAGCTGCGGTGTTATTAAAAAAGGAACTAACAGTTTCATTAACATAATGTAAACCATCAAACGCTCCTTGAGAGCCGCCACTTCCAAATTGATATCCGAGGGCATCCACAAACTTGGTGAAATCCTCTAAACTCGAGCCCACTTGATATAGTGGACTTACAAAAAAGCCAAGTTCACGAATTATTTTATCCAACTTCATGTATTCGTTTTTTATTCAATATCTTCTATTGGAGCATTTCTTATTGCGGCAGTCCAGCCTGCGCTACTAGCAGCAGTTTCAATTACCGCTAAAGTTGGTAAGGAACAATTTAAAAGATCCTCCACATTGATTACTCCAGCTCCATGCAAAGAGGTATTCCATCCACTAGGTACTCTAGCCGAACTTTGTAAACAATGTTTAAAAGCGTCAAACAATAAAGGAGCTGTATACCTACTAATCAAGTTGGATCGACCATGAAAAGCCTGCCATAAAGCACAGGCTCCAGCTACAAAAGGAGCTGAGTGTGAAGTGCCTTGCCCATTTGTATTCATAACAAAGTTGCGTGACGGTCTCGGACCTGAAACCCATTCATTACCACTTGTATCTGCTACTCTCACACCAAAACCTGGCGCAACAATATCTACCTTCGAACTATAAAAGCCCGCGGGAGAAGGTACGCTGAGATTATCGCAACCTGCTACTGCAATTGTACTGGGATCACTTGCTGGGTATAATATACCTGCTAAAAGAATACTGTCAGGCAACCATGAAATAAGATGTCCAGTAGCGGCGCAAACGATTACACCTGCTTTACGCGCATTTATTAGTGCGCCGAAAAGGATTCTGCTGAAAGATGATCCAGCCATGCTGATGGAAATAACCCCCATTTCGGGGACGAGTGGTCCACTAATAGAATATTTTCTTAAATATTCTATCGCTTGTGCGAGCTTATTATAAGTGTTGACGGAGTAATAGGTATCCCAAATCCGCCCTACTGTTTCAACAATATCGGTTTCTTCATTTCCGAGTTCTACGTCACTACTAACCCTTACAGGAAGTACCTGTGCTTTTGGAGCAACACCTGTAACAAAAGCAGTTGTTGGAACAGTATAACTAGGAAAAGGAGGAGGAGGAGGGGCAGGAGGAGGGTTGTTAGGATGCCCTTCACCACTTGCTAATACACTAGCCGTAGAAGTTCCATGCCCATCAAATGCACGTATTGGACCTTCGTCATGACTCATTAAGTCCTCTCCTGATAAAAAATGTGCTGCAGTACCAGAGGGTATTGTAGAGGGTAAAAAAAAGTTTCTTGATACGGGATAAGAAGTTAGATAATTACTTCCCTGTAATAATTCGGGATGATTGGTCCATCCAGTATCCGCATGTCCAATTATTATGCCTTCGCCAAAGCTTGCACCATTTGGATTCGGCGGAGTTATTTCCCAAGCTTCTTTTACCTTGCAAAGCTCTAAACTCCATTCGCTTGGTAAATTATAAGTAGCCATAAAAATTGCGGTTTATTTCAACAAGATTCTAAAAAAAACTATCACTGGGGGATGAAACCCTAAAATCGAAGCAGTTTGTATAGATTCTATCTCCAGGTGAGAAATATATTCTCTCCTACTATTTAAGATTTTGTTACTTTGTTGGAAACCGCTGCCTAGATTTGTTTCTACTATTAAGAAAAAGGTTCAATCTGAACGTTATTGAAGATAATTAAAAAGTGAATTCATCAATCACAATTTTGTATGGATCGTGGTTATTGATGTATCATTGGTTACCTATATTAGGTAAATAGAACTTTTTTTGTAAGATTTATATTACAGCATAAGCGCTATTCGATTAGTAAAAAGATATTTTGAAAGAAAAATAGTTAACCAGACACTAAAAATTTTCTATCCATAGGTTATTACGGGACTCTTTTTAACTCTTTACAAAAAGCGGATTTTGTAAAGAGTTCTACTTTAACCAGTTCTATTCAGGGAGTTTAGCCATCATTTTGAAGGTATGTCAGAAAGGCATAATGTAATGAGTTTAGACAAACGACCGTTTTATTGAACTTTTCAATCAAATCCAATTTCAAATAAACTGCGGTTCATTTTATCGGTATAATTAAATAGTTTATTTTTAGAGCTATAATTATACTCACTATGCTATTTGGTTATGTAAGGGTCAGCACCAAAACCCAAAACCCCAGTTTACAAATTGATGCACTTTTGAAAGAAGGTGTAGCCGAGAAAAATATCTATCGAGATGTTTCTTCCGGTGCCAAGTCAGAACGACATGATTTGGATTTAATGATTTCTAAACTTAGGGAAGGAGATACGGTCATTGTCTGGAAACTCGACCGAATTGCCAGAAGTATTTCCCACCTGTTAAAATTGGTCGATCAGTTCGAGAAACTTGGCGTTAAATTCAAAAGTATAAATGACCCGTTTATTGATACGACTTCTGCCCATGGTAAATTTATAATTACACTGTTCGGGGCCGTGGCACAATTGGAACGTGATATCATAATCGAGCGGACCACAGCCGGTCTGAAGAGTGCAAGAAGAAGGGGTATTCAATTGGGACGTAAAAAAGGACTTGGGAAAGAAGCCAAGCAGAAAGCGATGTTGGCAGCTTCATATTATCAAGAGAATAAATTACCTATTATAGATATAATGAAATTGGTGGGTATTAAATCTAAACCTACTCTCTACAAATATCTATCGATTCAGGGAAGAAGGAATTGTAAGGATTGTGGTATCGTTTTCTGGGATACTGAACAAGAACTTGAAACTGCACTTTGCAAAAAACATTTAAAGAAGAATAAATAAGACTCTTTATAAAAAGCGGATTTTGTAAAGAGCTATGTTTATTTGAAATAGATTTTAGGGAGTTTAACAGTTGATTTTATTAAACTTCCGACAGGTGTATTGTAAAAAGTTGTGAAAAATTATAACTTTATGCTATTCAGAATATTGAAATTTAGCAGTTATCTATATCTTTTTTACTTTAATATTCTGCATTATGAGACTTTGCTTGAGTAAAACAAAAGTATTTTACCTCGCACTTTCTTCAGTTTTTTCTTCCAAATACTCTCTCGAAAAAGTAATGAAACACTTATTGGCTGACCGACGATAGTAGGGCGGAGAATGTATGTGAAATGAAATTATTCTTCTATATTTACCATTATAGATGAGCTTAATATGAGTAAATATTCAGATAATTTAGAAGAACTTTCATTGTTAAAAATGAAAGAAATAATTTTTAGCCTTTTAGAAAAAGAAGGGTACGTTAGTTTAGTAAGAAATGCTGTTAACATTATAACTGGCAAAACAAAAGAGGGGCTGTCTACATTAACTACGACATTTTATGTTTATCAAAAAGAGCTTTCTGGTAATAACGTCGACTCTAAAGATCTAATTGAGAAATTAAAATTAGCTCACAAAGCTACAAAACCAAACTTATTAATTTTAATTACAGGCTTTAACGTTTCTGGCTCCGTTGATAAATTATTAAAAAGAGAAACTGATTTTAATTTAGATATTATTCAAAGAGATGAATTATCTGTTTTAATAGATAAGCATTTTCCAAATTTCTGGATGTATCAAAACTTTGACCTAGTAAAATATGAAAGGTATTTTTTAGAAGAAATGGTTGAAAAATCTGCGCTATTAAATATTCAAGGTCTTGAATCTAAAGCTCAGAAACTTATTGATATTTATATAAAACCAAGAGTCTTTGAAATTAAAGGAGACTTGCAAAGTAATAGTACTCAACTCAATCGAGTGAATGAAGTTGACATAATGAAGAGGAAAGGTACCTGTATTATTGAAGGTGAAACAGGATCTGGCAAAAGTACTCTGTTAAAAGAAATTGGACGGTTACAAATAGAAGATCAGAGTGAACTGAAAACGCTTCCAATTTTTATCTCCCCCATACTTCTTTATAATTCAGACTTTAGTGTTAAATCAGTGGCAGAAAAATTATTGAAAGATAAAGTGCCAGGAAAATGGGACGAAATTATTCAGTCATATAACATACTATTTCTGATTGATAATATTGATGATTTTGAGGAGATTGAACAAAAGAGTGTAATAGATGAGCTTTATCAATTATCTGATTCAAAAAAAATTCGCTTTATACTAACAACGAGATCAATAAAAACGGGAAAAGTGAGTGCCTATGGTAAGGGTGCTAGTTTATTTCAAATTAGAAAATTTAATGATTTACAGATAAGAGAATTTGCCTCAAAATTCTTCAATAATGAAGGTATTGCAAGTAATTTGTTAGAAGCTTTGGAAGATTATAGAATCCTAGAAAGATTACCGCTAACACCTCTATCATTATCTCTAATTGCTTTGGTTTATGAAAAGGAAAATTATGAGATACCAGCAACAATTTCTGACATCTATGATAATTTTAATCAGCTTATTTTAGGGAAAATAACTGCGACCAAAAAATTTGAAATAATAAACTTCAATTTTAGAGAGAGAATTCTATCCATTTACGCTCTAGAAATTTTACAGAATAATAAAAGTCGCCCTTATTCAAAAAAACAATTTATTCAACATTTCAAGGATTATTTTGCAGCTAAATCTAGTGAAGTAGCTCCTGAAGTGATTGAAGATTTTTTAAAATATTTCATTGATAATTCTGGGATATTGAGAATTGAAGAAGATGAGTTTATAAATTTCTCACATAAGTCATTTTTAGAATACTATGCGTCAATAGAAATTTTTAAACACAAGAGAAATCTGGAAAAAGATTTAGCAGATAATTTTCTCGATTTAAATTGGCAAAATGTGGCAATATTTTTTGCCGGACAGTCAAAGGATTTACCTGAGTTTCTTCAGGATATAATGACGAAAATAAGAGGAGCTTCAAAATTAGATGAACATAATAATGCCATTTCAGGTCTTGGATATTTATTACAAGCACTATATCAAACTGATAATAAACTTAGAGAAGAAGCTGTTTTATTATCGTTAAATCAAAGTTTAATCCTTCACGAGTGGTATAAAAAAATTATATCTGATGGAGATATTCTATTTTTTAAAAAGATGAAGCTTCCGGCATTATCCATCTTTAATATGTACTTTTTTTATCTTAACTTTTTGTCCTCAACACTTAGTGAGCCATTAAGTTTGGCTTTTAATAGCCTATTAGAGCAGTATAAGAAAAATGGAGAAACAAACATTGGATATCAATTATTAACAATATCTGCTATTTTTCATTCAAAAAGAATTGGTGATTCTTCTTATCTTCTTAAACTATTGGACGAAACATCAATACTAAAAGACCCATATCTAGTTACTGTAGCTGAATTCGCTCTTTATTTCAATAGTAGTTCTGATCATAGGGAAATGAAACAACAATTGCACAAAGCCTATAATAAAATGGGTCATGTGACGAAGGAGTTAATAAATTTACCTGCGAACAGATTAAGATTTTCTAATCTGGATTTAATTGAGTCTAATAAAAAGGTTACTTTAATTACAGAGGGTCCAACTGATGCAGAAATATTAGAACATGCTTTTACGACACTTACAAACGGAAAAATACCATATTGGAAGGTAAAGCCTGCAGGAAATAAAGGAGGTGGAGCAAAAGAAGTTAAATTCATATTAGATAAAGCAAAACCCCTTAATGGTGAAAATGAGACAATTATTGGCCTATTTGATCAAGACGCGGAAGGGATTAATCAATATGATGGCTTGCAGTTTGATTATTTTAAAGAATATACAAGAGTTAAAAAAATGAAAGGCTCAAATATATATGGAATGAAACTACCAGTACCAAAATTTCGTGAAGTCTATTTAAAACAGGAACGTGAGCATCATTATTTTGCGATTGAACATTATTTTGATGATAAGGTATTGGAAGAATTCGACATAGTGAAGCCTTCAGGCATACCAAAGCTTTATAAAATTAAAGATGCAAGCGGCATTAAAACAAAGTTTTCAAAACATATCAAATCGCTTAAGCTAGCAGAAGACTTTAAAAATTTCATTCCGTTATTTGAAACCATTGATGATATTTCTGGCTCTGCAGAAATAGATTATCACGAATTTGTTTAGTTCTTGCCAAATAATTTTGTTGTAAAACAGTAGGTGAAGGGAGTGGCCATATTTTATAGGGTTACTCTTTACAACAAAAGTATTTAGCAAAATAGTTTCTTCGAAATTTAATAGGTTTTTAAACATTGTGTCCGTAAATTTGTCCGTGTACGCAAAACCGTCCGTGAATACTTATGGCAACAATTAATTTTTATTTAGATAAACCTGACAAAAAAGGGTTTGCACCTATTCATCTACGAATAAACTGTAACGGAAGTCAAGTCAAACTTGCTACAGGTCAAAAAATAGAACCAAAGAACTTCAACAAAAATAAACAGAGGGCAACTGGAATGAGTGTGGAATCTCATGAAATCAATCATTATTTGGATTTCTTAAGAGAAAGAGCGGACGAACTTTTGCACCATTCTAATAAGAAAACCTTTGTTCAAGACGAAGTTAAAAGCGTATTGAACGAACACATAGAAAATTATAAAGAAAGTAACAATGTAAACATTGTCAAAGAACAGGTTGCACTTTATGGAGAACCGTTCACTTTTGTGGATTTATTTGCTGGAGCTGGCGGTTTTAGTGAAGGCTTTTTACAAGCTGAACATAATAATAAATTCTTCGATTTCGTTGTTGCCAACGACATCAACGAAAATTGCGAATTAACTCACGTTGTTCGCTATAACCATCAATTAGGTTTAGATGCTGAGTTTTTAAAACAAGATATTACTGAACCAGACTTTTTAGACAATTTATTAGGAAAAATAGATGGACGTAAAATTGACGTTGTTTGTGGTGGACCACCTTGTCAAAGTTTCAGTCTTGCAGGAAAGCGAAAAAAATTCGATAAAAAAGACGACCTTTTTTCTCACTACTTAGAAGTCATTAAGGTTTTACAACCTAAATACTTTGTTATGGAGAATGTGAAAGGTATTTTGACTAAAGAAGGCGGCAAAATCAAAGAATTGATTATCAAGGAAATCAACTCTATCGTTGATACTAAAGAAATTCCATTACTAAATACATTCATCAAAAAGTTGCGGAAAGAATCAAATTCATTCCTTTTCGATAGCATTGTAAAGCGAGTTGAACTTGAAACACTTCTTGAAAATGATAAAGAATCTGGAAAAGAAGATTTTATTAATTTTGTAAAAAGCCGATTTAAGAAACTAACCCCAAAAATTGCAGACTATAAAACCAGTAAGACAGACGAAAATATAAATACAATTCGTCATGGCTTTAATCTATTGGCTCGGACAAAAGAATGGGACAAATTAAAACGTGATATTATTAAAGAAAAAGATTTTTGCAATATTGATAGTGATAATTTTGCAAATGCTTTTTCTGATTTTCTAACTGAGATAAGTTCTGAAAATGTCATTTCAAAAATTGAGAATTCATTTAAATCTTTAAAAGTTCCAATCAATTACAAAAAGGATTGTGAGGATATTATAACTGCTTTAAAAATCTACACAACATCTTTTGATGAATCTATTGAGATTTTAAAATCTCAATGTAACAAATCACAGAAAAGAGAATTAGAAACTATCCTTGAAAGTATTAGGCTTTATAAAATAGAACAACCATTTGTTGCAAACGCATCAAATTATGGCGTTCCTCAAAATAGAGATAGAGTACTTTTCATTGGTTGTCGCAAAGACCAAAAATATATTTCCGAAATCCCTGCAACAGTTTCCGAAGAAGAAAAAGTAACCATTTTTGAAGCTTTATACGATTTGGACTTTATTGGTAATAATCAGGAAGCACATCGATATGAAGAAATTGATATTTCTGCTCAATACAACGGAACTGCAAAGAAAATGGCTAAACTTCTCAAAAAAAGAAAAATTGACGGAAAGCCTATTTCCAAAGGTGGGAAATCATTTGCAGAATGGTCAAAAGAAGGTAGATTAATTGAACGATTTAAGCCTCAAACAAAACCATTTTACGTTAAGAATACTGAAGGTTTGGAGAATGGAGAAAAATATTTTGACATCCTAAATAATCATAAAACAAGTAATCAAAACGAAACTGTAATTGAAAGGCTTGGAGTGATTTTAAAAAATGGTAACTATAGAAAATCACAAGCAGAACTTGAGGAATTAAATCTTTCTACAAACAAGAGAAATTACAATGTTTTAAAACCAGATGAGCAAAGCTCTACAATTATGACTATTGCGGACGATTACATCCATTACAATTCGCCAAGGTCTTTAACAGTTAGAGAAATGGCACGTTTACAATCATTTGACGACTCTTTTGTTTTTCAAGGAAAACGCTCAACAGGTGGGAATAATAGAAAAACAGAAGTGCCACAATATACTTTAGTTGGAAATGCTGTTCCGCCTTTATTAGCAAGAGCCGTAGCCAGTGAAATTTTAAAACATATCAAGTGAGAAAGCTTACAGACGCAGAACAAGAAAAGATAAAATTACTGACTAAAAACCAAGTTTCTCTTACTTTAATTGAACCAACTGAAAACGGACTAAAGAAATCCATAATGGATGCAACAGGTTCTGTTAGAAGTTTTTTGAAAAGCGAAAACATTCACGATTACGAATTACAAAAACAAGGTACAGAAAGTAAAGTAATGATTTCCACAGTTATTCATACTGGTTTTAAGACAATAAAATCACAAGCATCTTTATATCGTCCTTCAACTAAAAAAGGAGACCCACGAATTTGGTTTTATAGCTTAACAAAGGTTGCAGAGCCAAATGATATTATTGCAATTACGTACTTTGATAGTCAATTTCAAGTTTTCAACTTGACAAAATTAGACATCAGAGAATTCATTAATTCTTCAATTCTAAATCCATTTCAAGAGTTAATTAATGCAATTAACACGACTGAGAATGAAGTAGCTTTTGAGCTTCTGGCAATGCTAAGAAAGATAGCAAATGCTGGCCCAATTCCTTCAATGTTAGATGCTGACACTTCTGTTGGTAGAACACTTGAAACTGCACTAGGAATAGACATTAACTCTTCTAAGCAACCAGATTATAAAGGAATTGAGCTAAAATCATTCAGAAATAGCAGAACGAACCGAAAAAATCTATTTGCACAAGTTCCAGATTGGAAATTTAGTAAGTTTAAAAGTTCAGAAGAAATTCTCGACAATTTTGGTTATGAACGAGAAGAGAATTTTAAATTGTATTGCACTGTTTCTGCAATTACTAGAAACTCGCAAGGTTTGAATCTAAGAATTGATAACGATATTAAACACCTGATTGAAAACTCTGATAAACCAGAAGTTGGAGATTTTGTAGTTTGGACATTGGATAAACTTCATAACCGACTAAAAACTAAACATAAAGAAACATTTTGGGTAGAAGCCGAAAGCACTAGAATAAATGAAAGAGAGCATTTTCAATATAAATTGGTAGAGCACACAAAAAAGCCAATTACTTCTCAATTTGACTTACTAATTGAACAAGGGATAATTACACTTGACCATTTAATTAAGCGAAACTCAAAAGGAAAAGTGGTCGAAAAAGGTCCGCTATTTAAAATCAAACCGAAAGGAATTGAATTGCTGTTCCCGCCAAGTGAAAGTTATAGCCTAATCTAAAACTCTTTATTAATCGCACCTTTAGTATAGAGTTTATTGCAGCCAAGATTTTTAGTATCTTCCTTCAAAGTTCAAATATAGGATTATCTTATTTTGCTGTAGTTGTATCCTGGGCCATCACATGGCACGGAACCGCCATTAGAAATAGATTTTTCATTTGGGATTACATAATATTCAATCAATGAATTATTACAATTTTCAATTAATCCATCATTATTGACATAGGTGAATTTGAAAAATTTTTGTCCGTCATCTTCTCGCATAAATAGTTCAAAATCCCCTGTTGAAGATATAGTACTATCCGAATAGACCCTCTCCTTGAAAAACGTACTATCCTTTTGAATTATTATCATTTCATTGAAATCTAAATCTTGAGCCAATATTGTTTGACCGGATAAGCCACCATATATAGATTCAAGTTTATAAACCGTAAAACCAATTGGAGTTTCAATACCACTTTTTTCACATGAAATATGGGCCAGAAGAAATAGTAAAAGCAAAATGTATTTCATGATTCTTAAATTTTAAGTATTTATTTATTCCGTCAGCCTTATTTCGATTATTTCAAAAAAATCTGCACATATATCCTCTGTATCGAAAGATTCATAAATATAGCCACTGAAGACTACCTGTATTCCTTCTACCTTGAAATCATCGTTTAGATTACAAGGAAAGAAAGAGCCAACTGGGTTATTACTAACTTTTTCATTTGGAATTATTATAAAATTTTCTGAACATTGTTGTGAAATAGTGCCTTCTATATTATTTATTGTGGCCAATATTTTTCTATTATCTTCTTGAAAACAATCAGGCTTGCTATCATCATTAGAGCAGCCTGAAAAAATAGCCGTAATTATAAATAGTAAGCTGAGCATTCTAAAAATTTTCATTAACCGTTTTATTTTAAGATGAGATTTCTGCCCATTAGTTGCGTTGAATAGTAAGATAAAACCTTCTTGCGATTTTTCTTATATTCATGTTATTAATAAAACACTAACAGCTAAGTTTAAGTCCAAATAAAGGATACGATATGGATGTGAAATTTGATGTAGTTAGGATTGGGGAGAGACGAAAGAACCATTTGTCTGAAATTCTTCTTGAAGAGAATACCATTATGTTGAAGAATACTTTAGTCGATTTTCTTTTTGATTTAAAAAATTCTGACGGGAAGAACAGTGAGCAAGTCACAATTGTAGTACCAGCAAAAGGATATAATCCAAAAATTAGACTACAAGACTTTAGAGACAAAAGAGTAAGAGATCTGGTGAAAATAAAATTTTCAGGGTTTATTTATAAAGGTTCAGATGATTCCTTCTTAATCAACATTAATAATCGAGTATTTAGGTAACCCTATAGTTCAAATAAAGGATACTTACAAATGTTTGAAAAACTAACATATTAAAAGAATTATATTTATTTTTTCGAGGTCTAACAATCAGTATTAATGAATTTATCAACCAAACTGGGCTTTTCCAAAAACAGCAAGTTATTAATAATCCATGCGGATGATGCAGGATTATCCCATTCAGAAAATATTGCCACAATTGAATCCCTTAAAATGGGTATGGTCAATTCATATAGTATTATGGTTCCATGCCCATGGTATTATGAAATGGCTTGCTTTGCCAAAAGCAATCCTGAGTTCGACTATGGTATACATTTGACACTTACCTGTGAATGGGAATATTATAAGTTTGGTCCCGTATTGCCAATTTCAGAAGTTCGCAGTTTGGTTGACGAGAATGGACATTTTTATAAAAAAAGGGAAAATCTTAAAGAAAGTGCATCCATAGAAGATGTAGAAAAGGAACTTGATGCACAAATAAAGAAAGCCCTCAAATTCGGATTGAAACCCACTCACATAGATTCACATATGTACAGCGTAGGAACAAGACCGGAGTTCTTCGAAATATATAGGGCTTTAGGCAAAAAATATAAACTACCCATCATGATCAGTAGACAGTTGATGGAAATGGTAGGGTTAAATCCTGAGGAAAATATAAAGGATGGAGATTTGTTGATTGAAAAAGCACATTTTGGAATATTTGATTATTTCGAGTTTGGAAAGTTGGGCGATTATTATGCCAATGTTTTTGACAATTTGGTGAGTGGATTAAATATCATTTTGATCCATCCCGCATTCAATGATAACGAGATGAAAGGAATAACGGTCGATCACCCTAATTTTGGTTCTGAATGGAGACAAATCGACTTTGATAGTTTTACAGATCAAGAAAATATTTCGAAACTCAAAAAAAACAATATTGAGTTGATTACATGGAATGATTTAAAGGATATACAATAAGTGGATTTTACAAAACCAAAATATTATTAAATACATTAACTCAAGATGGATATGTCAACGTTTATAAAGGACATTTATGTCCACAAATTAAAGAAAGTTTAAAAATTCAATTAAAGGATGAGTTAGAACACTATGTCGTAATTGGAAAAGTTCAAAAAAAGGACAGATTGAATCTTAAAATTTTTTATATCCAAATATAGCTTATTTGGACATTATTTATTATTTTAGATGTAAATCATCTCAGATATGAATGTTAGTTTCACTAAAAAACAGGAAGAATACATAAATGAGCAAGTTGCTTCTGGCGAGTATCAAAATAATAGCGAAGTGATACGAGATGCCCTAAGGTTGCACGGTATTTATAGAGAAAAAGTTATTCGGGATCTAAGGAAGGAAATTGAAAAAGGATGGGATGGTCCAGACAGTAATTTGTCTATGAGCCAGATAATAGCATCCAAGAAGAGTTCATGAAATACCCATATGTCCTTTCTCAAGAAACTAAAGCCGATATAGATGAAATCTATGAATTCAGTGAAGGTAAGTTCGGACATGACCAAGCCATTAAATATTTAATAGGACTTGAAGAGCATTTTGAAAAGTTGAGCGCTAATTATCACATAGGTCGGACACGGAATGACATCAAAAAAGGTCTAAAAAGTCTTCCTTATATTTCACACATTATCTTTTACCGAATTTTAAAAGACCGAATTAGAATTGTAAAAGTTTTATACGGAGGGAGAGATCTTATTAGATTTCTAGATTAAATTTTAAATAAAGGATTAGTTAGGACACCATGTCGTAATTTGAAGAGTATAAATAAAACTTATGAAAATTGAAGAAGTTATTCTTAGATGATGTAAGAACCATTGAAATGGTATAATATGATAAAACAGTGGAATCTGAGTTCGATATTGTTCGCACTTATCATGAATTTGTTGAATACATAGAAAAAAATGGACTTCCAAATTACATAAGTTTCGACAATGATCTTGGATTAGGTGAAGATGGGCAAGTTGCCCCAGACGGATTAGCCGCAGCGAAATGGCTTGTCTATAAATCTGGACTGGACTTAAGAAATCTAAATTTTAAAGTTCATTCTGCAAATCCAGTTGCAGCTGAACAAATAAAGGGGCTTTTGAATAACTATATAAAACATTTAAGGAAGGAAGATTAATACCAAAGTTCAAATAAAGGATAAGTTAGGACACCACGTCGTTAATCATA
>TARA_R110001606_G_scaffold74778_7_pt1 | contig 36440 bp, 37 predicted proteins | sample TARA_R110001606 | Tara Oceans TARA_R110001606 (sample SAMEA4398315) | marine metagenome | biome: Polar Biome; feature: [SRF] surface water layer (ENVO:00010504); material: water (ENVO:00002006), including particulate matter (ENVO:01000060) such as... | depth 5 m
ACTCCGGCTTCCTATCCGGCTTGCATATCGGCTACTCTGCGAAGACGTGATTCACAGGCGCTTTCAATCTCCGCAGCGACGTTCTGGAAAGGTCGATCAATGGCACATAAACCGGACAGCTCACCGACACGCCCCACCGAGCCGCTGCCGCGCTCGGTGAAACCGGCCGTGCTCTTTCTTGGCTTTTTGTTCCTCGTCACGGCCGGCATCGCCGCCGCCTGTTACGTGGTAGACCGCCTGATTTACGGGTAGCCGCTCTATGCGTTCCCAGGATGATCAGCGCCAGGCCCCGCGACACGCTCAAGCGGATATCCGCCTGACCCTGCGGCTTGAACAGGGCGCGGCGGATCAGGAGCCGATGATACTGAACTGCCGCGACATCTCCCGCGCCGGCCTGGGCGTGATTTTCCCCCATGCCATCGCCCCGGACACCGACGTGGAACTGTGGATCGACGGCGGCGGGCGGCACTTGCACCTGTTTGGCACCGTGGCCTGGTGCGCGGCACCCGCCGGGCAATGGCAAGCGGGCATCGCACTCAATCTGGAACGCAGCGATGGCGGTGCCTGGGCCGACCGGTTTGATCATGACACCTTCGACGCCTGAGTCGCTGCTGTTCCAGCGCGGTGATCGCTACCAGCATCACCGGCCCGACTACCCCACGGAACTGTTCGACTGGCTGGCCCAACGGACGCCATCGCGGCAACGGGCGCTTGATATGGGTTGCGGCAGCGGCCAGGCCTGCCGTGCCCTGGAATCGATATTCAATGAAGTTCTTGGTGCCGACATCAGCGTGGCGCAGTTGCGCGCCGCCCCCGCCGGCAACACCGGTTATCTGGCGGCCCGGGCCGATTCCCTGCCGTTGCCCGCCGCCAGCCTGGACCTGATCACCGTGGCCCAGGCCCTGCATTGGTTCGCACTGCCCGCGTTCTTCCACGAAGCCGGCCGGGTGCTGCGCGAAGGCGGCCTGCTGGCGATCCTCAGCTATGGACTTTGCAGTGTGCGAGGGCTGGAAGGGCTGGTGGAGCGTTTCCACGACGACACCCTGCGGCCCTGGTGGCCGGCGGCCCGTTGGCTGGTGGTGGACGGTTATAAAAGCATTGATCTGCCCTGGCCGGAATACACTGAGCAGCCGGCCATCGTGCTGCGTCGTCAATGGCATTGGCGGGACATGGCCGGTTATCTGGACACCTGGTCGGCACTGGTCAAAGCCCGGGCACACGGCCAGGACCCACTGGCGGCGTTCCTGCCTGAACTGCAGCGCCACTGGGGAGACCGGGAGCGTGAGGTAAGCTGGCCGTTGCGGCTGCGTTGTTGCGCCAGACCGGCGGGCGCGCCGGCCTGATTCACGGCTTGGGGAAGTGCTCCGCCAACAAACCGGCAAGACGGTCCAGGCGGCGCCGGCGTTTGGCCAGGCCGAACAGGTTCATCATCCGCGTGCCCCAGGTGAACGCGGTGGCCAGGGTGTCACCGCCACGCCGGGGAATCACATGCAGATGCACATGGGGCACGTGCTGATTGGCCTCACGACCGTCATTGACCACCACGTTGTGCGCCTTGACATCCAGCCCGGCTCTCTTGTGGGCGCGAATGGTGCGCCGGGCCAGCTCGAACAGATGGGCGGAGAGGTCCGCGTCCAGATGCTCCAGCAGCGGATGGTGCGCCACCGGAATCACCAGGCAGTGAGCCTCGCGCACCGGAAACAAATCCAGAATCACCACCGCCCGCTCGTCCCGATATACCACGCTGGCCGGGGCCCGGCCCTCGAGAATGGCGCAGAACACGCAATCGGCCACGCTCACTCCTCCGCGTAGTAACGCGCCTGCTTGCGCCGCTGTCGCCACAGTTCCGCCATCGCCACCAGCAGGGTCACCAGAAGCATTGCCACCAGCGGCCCGCCAGCGCGCCACAGGCTGGCGTCCTGCTGGGCAAAGCCGTCGAACAGACTCACCACCCAGGCCGGCGCCCATTCGCTGTGCTGCGAGGACACCGACCAGGGCGTCAGCAACAGGGCCGCCGCCAGCGCCCGCAGGGGCAACTTCACCCAGCGCTGCAACGGACGGGTAATGTACCAAAGCACGAACAACACCCCGACGCTGCCCACCAGATACGCAAACCAGCCCCACAAATACGCTTTCGTTGTCACGTTGACTCCCGTTCCACGCCGTCGAGTCGGCGCGGTGTTAGTGAATCCAATGAATGATACGCTCTTGCAGATCGGCCTCGTCCACCGCCGACTCCGCCACCACCCGCCCGGCCACCGAAATGCCCGCTTCACGCACCGAGGCGGCACGCCCGGAGCGCAACGGATGCCAGGGTTTGAGGGCCTGCCCCCGGGCACGCAGCCGGTAGGCGCAGGTGCCGGGCAGCCAGTCCGTGTCCCGGGCCATGCTCAGGGTCACCTGAACGCAGTCTGGCACATGGCGGTGTCGCTCGGCGTATACCGTACACCGGCAAGCCTGGGTGTCCAGACAGGCGCAGGCGACGTCGGTGAACACGATCTCGCCGCTGTCCTCATCTTCCAGTTTGACCAGACAGCAGCGTCCGCAGCCGTCGCACAGCGCCTCCCACTCCTGCTCATCCAACTGCTCCAGGGGCAGCTCCCAAAACCGCTCACGCACCGCGCGGCTTCCGCGGGTGCCCCGCCGCCAGCCACAGATCCGGCTCCGGCGGCGGCGGCATCTGCAGATAAAAGCCCTGATCGCGTACCTGAGCCATTACCTTGGTCGCGTCGGCACGGGCCAGCGGGCGGTCTTCACTGAGAATCATATCGGCCACGTGCACCGGCTTGCCGAACTGACCGCGCAGGGCCTCCGGCAGCGCTGTCAGCCCCTTGCCCCGCTCCACATACAGATACATGTCGGCGCGGCGGGCACTGCGATAGATGGAACAGAACAGCTTACCGTTCATAGGCTCTCCAGCAGCGGTTTCGCTACGATATCATGCCGCCAGCCGGCCATCGGCTCGGGCAACCGGGCCGGGTCCCGCACCAACGCTTCCAACCAGCGCCGGCGCACCAGCACATCGGGCTTGAGCGCCAGTTGCTCGGCAATGCCAGCCACTTTATCACGCAGCGCCTTCACCTTCTGACGCTGCTCGCCATCCAACGGCTCAGGCAACGGCGCCGGCGGCTCGGCCCGCAAGCCGCGCTCAATGCACTCGATGATGGTGTCACCGTCACGCCGCAGCAGCTTGGGGTGCAGCCCCAAACGCTGCAAGCCGGCCAACGACGGGCGCGTCTCGCGGCTGATTTCCAGCATCTCGGGATCGCGCAACACGAACCCCTTGGGCAAATCCCGCTCGCGGGCCACCTGCTCACGCCACTGCGCCAGTTCGCGCAGCACCGCCAGCGGTTGGCCCTGCAGATGGCCGGCGCCCTTGACCTGGCGCCAGGGCTCGCCGGGTTCCGCCCGCGCCACCGCCTCTTCGCGCAGGCGCGCGCACTCTTCCCGCCACCAGGGCAGCCGGCCCAGCCGGTCGAGCTGCTCGCGCAGCCCTTGCGCCAGCGCCGGAAGATACTTGACGTCATCCTCCGCGTAGCTGAGCTGCTCGTCGCTGAGCGGGCGGCGCAGCCAATCGGTGCGCGTGGCGCCCTTGGCCAGGCTGACCCCGAGCCGGGTCTCGACAATGCGTTGATAGCCCAGTTGCATGTCTTCCCCGACCAGGGCGGCGGCGATCTGAGTGTCTTCCACCCCGGCGGGATAGACCCCGGTAAAGGCGGCCAGCGCTTCCAGATCTTCCGAACAGGCGTGCATCACCAGCGGCCGGTTCGCCAACGCGGCGGCCAATACCGCCGGGTCCACCTGCGTGGTGTCGATCAGATAAATCCCGTCACCATCATGCACCTGCACCAGAGCGAGCCTGGGGAAATAGGTGCGTTCACGCATGAACTCGGTGTCCAGGTAAAGCGGCTGGCCGGCGGCCAGGCCTGCCGACCACTGCCGAAGAGCGGCGCTGCTATCGCACCAGGAATACGCCATGATGATCCATTGATTCGCGGGTTTGGCGGCATTATACGGGTCACGCCCGGCCACCGAAACGTGAAGCCGCCGCGCGGCGCTCGCCGAGGCTCAATTTTCGCGCCGCTTTCTGCTACTCTTGCGCCGTTTGGCAACCTCGAACGCACAACGGCAACCGCACAGGACATCGTAATGAGCACCAAACTGGTACTGGTCCGTCACGGCCAGAGCGAATGGAACAAGGAAAACCGCTTCACCGGCTGGAAAGACGTGGATCTCACTGAACAAGGCCGCGAAGAGGCTCGCCAGGCGGCGGCGCTTCTCGATGAAGCCGGTTTCGAGTTCGACGTTGCCTACACTTCGGTGCTGAAGCGGGCCATCCGCACCCTGTGGACGATTCTCGACGGCATGGACCAGATGTGGATTCCGGTGATCCGCGATTATCGCCTGAACGAGCGGCATTACGGCGCTCTGCAGGGGCTGAACAAGGCGGAAACCGCCGAAAAATACGGCGACGACCAGGTGCTGATCTGGCGCCGCAGCTACGACACCCCACCGCCGAAAATGGAGCGCGATGACGAGCGCTACGCCGGCCGTCTGCGCGTATACCGTGACCTGGACGAGGCACGCATCCCCCTCTCCGAGAGCCTTAAGGACACCGTCGCCCGTTTCCTGCCCTACTACCAGCAGGAAATCGAGCCCCAGGTGCGCGCCGGCAAGCAGGTGCTGATCTGCGCCCACGGCAACAGCCTGCGCGCCCTGGTCAAGCATCTCAGCGGCATCTCCGACGAGGAGATCGTCAAACTGAACATTCCCACCGGCATTCCCATGGTCTACGAACTGGATGACGACCTGAAGCCGATCAAGAACTATTACCTGGGCGACCAGGAAACCGCCGCCCAAGCCGCCGAGGCGGTGGCCAACCAGGGCAAGGGCTGAACGCTCCAGCATCCGCCCGCCGCCCGGGAAGACCTGTTAGCGGCGGCGGGCGGAATGGTTTGAACTGACGCAACGGCTTGTTGCGTCGCCGCGATGCCTTTGGGCATGGGTTCTTATTGTTTTAGCGTCCGGCGTCCGGCGTCCGGCGTCCGGCGTCCGGCGTCCAGCGTCCAGCGTCCAGCGTCCAGCATTACGGCATTTGCTCACCGCGCCCGCGAATCCGATCCATGGCCTGCACCCGCTTCAGTTCCGACGCCTCGAACAGGCGCTCACGCAGCCGTTCAATCTCGCTGCTCTGATCCTCCCTGGCCAGGCCGCTGTCGACGATCGCCTGGCGCTGGCTGAGGTACGCCTGGTAGCGCGTCCGCCACTGCGCCCGCTGGCGATCCAGTTCCCCCAGCCGCTCGGCGGCGGGGCGGCCCAGATGCTGCTCCCGGTACTGGTAGATCTCGGCCTCCGAGGCGTCCTCCGCCCGTAGCGTCTGAACCTGCCGCGCCACCCGCACCGGCCGGCGCGATGCGTTCACCATCTCTTTCAGGTCGTCCGGCAGGCCGGCGGTGAGCGCCTGCAAGCGGTCACTTTTGCGCGCCTCGCTGAGCTGCTCGTTCTCCAGGATGGCGCGGCGATCCAGAGCGAATTCCGCGTAACGGTCTTCGAAGCCAAAGAAGGCCTCGATGGTGGCGGCGTCGAACCAGCGCTGGCGCAGCGCTTGCCGCGCTCGCAGGCTATCGCGCATTTGCGCCACGTCGCCATTGTGCTCCGGCAGGGTGCGCAGCTCGGTGCGGTAAGCCAGGTAGTTCTCGAACAATGCCCAGGCCTGCGCGGCCGCCCGGGGCGACAGCGCCTTGCTCAGGTGGGCGGCGATGCGCGCCCGGATCACATTAAGATCCTCTTCGCCCAGCGCCGATAAAAAGTAATCGAAACGCCGCCGCACTCCTTCGCTGACAATCAAATCGCCGCCATCATCCTCGCGCAGCTCGCCGTCCGGCGTGGTGCCGCGTAACGAGGCGGGCATGCCGCTCAGCTTTTCGCCACTGTTCACGAAGGTCTGGAAATCATTGCCGGAGGCCGGCGTCGTGCTCGCCGCGCCGGCGGCCGCCGGCACCGCCCGCCCTCTTGCCTGATCAGGCAGGGCATACCAGATCAGCACCAGAGCCAGCATCACCACGCCGGCGCCCATCGCCATGAGTCCTTTCATTGTTGTTCTCTCAACATCATTGCTTATTGTTATTCGGCGACGCCGTTATCCAATCAGATATTGCCACCGTTCCCACAAAGTACCCAAGCGCGCCGCGCACGCCAAGACACCCGTTGGACCGCTCGCCCGTGCCCTCCCCCGATGGCTCACAAAAACATCGCCGGCCACCGGTAAAACCAGGATGCACGGACCGGAATGCGTCGATTGCACGGTTGTGACCGTTCGTCGGATTAGTACTTTTTCATTAGTGATTTGAGCAAAAAATCAGCGCTAGCATGAAAGGGCTGGAAGGTGACGCTCTGTCCGGCTCAATGCTCATGGAAAAACGACCCAAGGATACGGTCGCCATGAAGCGGGGCCGAGAGTCTCACCCGAGGAGACCAGCTCATCATGGCTTTGAACGCCACCGGTCAACGGTGTTCCGCCGTGGTTATAAACAACAGGGTTATAAAAACAGGCAAACAAAAACAAACAGGGAAGCTTATGAAAACAATAATCCGGCCCCTTATCGGGGTCATGCTGCTTGCGTCGTTGTCGATACCGGCTCTGGCCGGTGCCAGCGGCTACACCGAGACCCGTTACCCGATTGTGCTGGTGCACGGTCTGTTCGGCTTCGACACCGCCGCCGGCCTGGACTACTGGTACCGCATCCCCGAAGAGCTGCGCCGCGATGGTGCCCAGGTGTTCGTCACCCAGGTGACCGCCGCCGAGGACACCGAGGTGCGCGGCGAACAACTGGCCCGCCAGGTCGAGGACATTCTCGCCACCACCGGCGCCGACAAGGTCAATCTGATCGGCCACAGCCACGGCGGCCCCACCGTTCGCTACGTCGCCTCGGTGTACCCGGACATGGTCGCCTCCGCCACCAGCGTGGGCGGCGTCAACTGGGGCGCGCGGCTCGCCGACGTGCTGCAGGGCGTGGTCGACAACGTGCCGTTCTCCGGCGATCTGGTCGGCTACCTGGGCAACGCTCTGGCCGGGCTGATCGATCTGTTCTCCGGTGGCGGCAATCAACAGGATATTCTCGCCGCTCTGCAAGCACTGACCACCGCCGAAACCCTCGCCTTCAATCAGCAATATCCGGAAGGCATGCCCAGCCAGTACTGCGGCCAGGCATCGCGCCTGGGCAGCAACGGCGTCTCCTATTTTTCATGGAGCGGGGCCAAACCGCTGACCAATGCCTTTGATCCCTCCGACGTTCTGCTCGGTGCCACCTCCATCGTGTTCCTGGGCGAAAAGAACGACGGCCTGGTTGCCAGCTGCTCCAGCCATCTGGGCATGGTGATCCGTGACGATTACCGCATGAACCACCTGGACGAGGTGAATCAGGTGCTCGGGCTGCACGATATCTGGAGCACCGACCCGGTAACGCTGTACCGCCAGCAGGCCAATCGCCTGAAAAATTACAGCTTCTGACCCGGCACCGGGCGGCGAGCCTGCTCAACACCGTGACGCCGCCAAGGCGTTAAGGCGTTGAGCAGGCCCAGCCCGTGCGCCTTCCCACGCTTGCGCCCTGGAACCGCCGCGCCTTTACGGGCCGTCTCTGCGGTTTTGTCTTTGCCAGACAGCGTTCTAACATCAAGCCTGGTTTATGGAATAACCGGACCGGCGAACGCCGGTTTCCGCCTTTCAGCAATGCAGGACCATAATCATGATAAAACGCTTTAGCGCACTGCTTTCTTCCAGCCTTTTGCTGCTCTGCACCGCGGCCCCGGCCGCCACCATTGAACGCAACATCTGCGTATTCGATATCGCCGGCAACGTCGGCCCGATGATGACCGCCATGAAAGACTGGCAGGTGGCGGCGGTGGGCTGGGGGCTGAAGACCCACCTTCGCGCCTACACCAACGAGGCGGTCGCCGCCGAGGATCTGAAAGCCGGCGTCTGCGATGCCGCGCTGATCACCGGCATCCGCGGCCGGCATTTCAACAAATACACCGGCACCATCGATTCCATCGGCGCCATCCCGACCATGGATCACATGAAGATTCTGCTGAAAGTGCTGGCCGACCCGCGCAGCGCCGACAAGCTCACCGCCAATTCCTATGAGATCATGGGGGTGGCCCCGATCGGCGCCGCTTACCTCTTCGTCAACGACCGCAGCATCAATACGCTGGCCAAAGCCGCCGGCAAAAAAGTGGCGGTGCTGGATTACGACCCCACTCAGGCGATCATGGTATCCCAAGTGGGCGCCACGCCGGTGCCTTCGGACATCACCAACTTCGCCGGCAAGTTCAACAACGGCACCGTGGACGTGATCGCCGCGCCACTGGTCGCCTACAACGTGCTGGAACTGTACAAAGGGCTGCAACCGGACGGCGGCATTATCGATTACCCGCTGCTGCAGCTCTCGATCCAGTTGATTGGCAAACAAGGGCGCTTTCCCGAAGACATCGCACAGAAATCCCGCGAGTACTTCTTCACCAACCTGGACCGCATCCTCGAGCAACTGGACAAAGAATCCGAAGCGGTGAATCCCAAGTGGTGGGTGGACATCCCGGAAAAGGACAAGCGCGAGTATGAAGTGATGATGCACGAAGCCCGCCAGCAGCTTAAACAGCAAGGCTACTACGACGCCGACATGCTCTCGCTGCTGCACAAAATCCGCTGCAAAGTGGACGGCTCCCGCGCGGAATGCACGGGGGGGTGACAGTAAGGCCGGGCTTCGCCCGGCCCACGCATGCACGCTGCGCGCTACACGCTAATTCAAAACCCGGGCTGAGTGGCTTGCGGCTACGCAACGCAATTTTTGCCTACCCGCAACGCCGGGAGTGGCACCGTTTTAGCGTGCAAGCGTGTAGCGCGAAGCGCGTGCGTGAAGCGTGCCAGCGCCCTTCTCACAACCCCAACCGCTTGGCGATCACCTCGTTCATGATCTCGTAAGTGCCACCGCCGATGGAGAGAATGCGGTTGTCGCGGAACAGCCGCTCGACCACGGTGCCGCGCATATAGCCGGCGCCGCCAAAAATCTGTACCGCGTCCCAGGTGACCCGGTCGGCGCAGCGGGTGGCCTGATTCTTGGCCATGGACACGTCCAGTACGCAATCCTCGCCGTTGGCGATGCGCGCCGCCGTGCGGTAGGTGAACTCGCGGCTCACCGCCACCTCGGTGGCCATCTCCGCCAGTTTATGGCGGGTTACCTGAAAGCCGCTGATCGGCCGGCCGAACGCCTGGCGTTCGCGGGCGTAGGCCATGGCTTCTTCCAGCGCCACCTGGGCGGTCATGTTGGCGGTCACCGCCAGGATCAGCCGCTCCATCTGAAAGTTGCTCATGATGCAGTAGAAACCACCGTTTTCCGGGCCAATCAGGTTGGCCGCTGGTACCCGGCAGTCCTCGAAGAACAGCTCGGCGGTGTCGGAGGCCCACCAGCCCATCTTCTTGAGCTTGCGACCGACGGTGAAGCCGGGGGTGTCTTTTTCGACCAACAACAGGCTGATGCCGGCGAAGCCGGGTTCGCCAGTGCGCACCGCCACGGTGTAATAATCGGCGCGCACGCCACTGGTGATAAAGGTTTTGGCGCCGTTGATCACGTAATCGTCGCCGTCACGGACCGCCCGCGTGCGCAGATTGGCCACGTCGGAGCCACCGTTGGGTTCGGTGATCGCCAGGGCGGAGATTTTCTCCCCGGCCAGCACCGCCGGCACCACTCGGGCTTGCAAGGCCTCCGAGCCCCATTTCCACACCGGCGGCAAGCCGATGTCCAGGGAACCCAGGCTGGCGCCGACGCCCCCGGAGGTGCAGCGCACCATCTCCTCACAAGCCGCCACTTTCATAAACACGTCTTCGCCGCTGCCGCCCCAGCGCTCTGGAGCGCCGATCCCCAGAATGCCGGCGTCGGCGGCCTTGCCATAGAGCGCACGGGGAAACTCACCGGCCTCTTCCCAATCGTTCACCGACGGCAGAATCTCCCGCTCGACAAAGCGTTTCACGGTATCGCGCACCATCCGGTGGGTGTCGTTGAAATAGCTCAATTCAGACACGGACTCTCCTTTTTCGACAAACCTAGCGCTTGCTTGGTAAACGGCGATGGTAGCGTGTCGGCAGGCAGGAAGAAAGCAGTCAAAAGCGACCAGCCGCAAGCGGCGCACCTGACGTTGCCCGTGCGGCTTGAGGCTTGAAGCTTGAGGCTTGGAGCTTACGAAGAGAACGGCCGGCGGCCGCGCAGGGCGTGCGCCAGGGTGGCGCCGTCGACGAATTCCAGGTCGCCGCCCATGGGCACGCCCTGGGCAATGCGGGTCACGCTGACCCCGGCCTCACGGGCCAGGTCCAGCACATAATGGGCGGTGGCCTCGCCCTCCACGGTGGTGCCGGTGGCCAGGATCAGCTCCTGGATCTCGCCTTCGGCGAGGCGCTGTTCCAGCACGTCCAGCCCCAGCTCGCGGGGGCCGATGCCATCCAGCGGAGAGAGTTCGCCCATCAACACAAAATACTGGCCCCGATACTCGCCGGACTGCTCCACGGCCAGCACGTCCGCCGGCGACGAAACAATGCACACCAGCCCGGCGTCCCGGCGCGGGTCCTGGCAAATCGGGCACAGCTCCGCCTCGGCGTAGTTGCGGCAACGCTGGCAGTGGCGCACTCCGTCCATTGCCTCCGCCAGCGCCCCGGCCAGGGTGCGGCCACGGTCACGACCACGCTCAAGCAACCCATACGCCATGCGCTGCGCCGAGCGCGGGCCAACGCCGGGCAGGCAGGTAAAGGCTTCGATCAGCCGTTCCACCAGGGGCGTATGTTTCACGGCTTGAAACCCGGCGGCATCGGAAAACCGTCGGTCATGCCTTTCATCACGTCCTGTTGCTGGCGCTCCACCCGGCGTACCGCATCATTGACGGCGGCCGCCAGCAGGTCTTCGAGCATGTCTTTGTCTTCGCTCATCAGGCTGTCATCGATGGCCACGCTGCGCACATCGTGACGGCCGTTCATCACCACCTTGACCATGCCCGCCCCGGCTTCGCCGGTCACTTCGGCCTTGGCCGCGTCTTCCTGTGCTTTCTTCATCTTCTCTTGCATGGCCTGGGCCTGCTGAAGAAGGTTGTTCATATCGAAATCCATGGTTCCACCTCACTGCAAAAAACGGTGTCCGCTAACGTTCCCGGGGGCGAATACTTTGCTCGTCCAGCCGGCCGTCAAAGCGCTCGATCAGGGAACGCACCGCCTGATCGGCCAGCAGCGTTTGGGTTGCCTCGGCCAGACGCACCCTGCGGCGTTCCTGATCAATCGCTTCCGGGGTCTCACCGGCGTCGCTGTCAAAGGCAATCGCCAAGCGAATGCGGCGCTGGAAATAGTCGCTTAACGCGCCGGCCAGCTCCTGGGTGCGCTCCTGGTTGACCAGCACCTGATGACCGGTACTCAACCGCAACGTCCACTGGTCCTGATCGCGCTCCGCCAGCACCGCGTTGCGCGCCAGATTGCGCACCGTGCCGTCCAGCGGCAACCGCTCCACCAGCGCCGCCCACCAGGAACCCACGTCGCTGTCCGACTCCGGTTCCGCCAGGGGCGCGAGACTCGGCTCCGGTCTGGCCTCTGGCGGCCCAGGTTCGGGCTGGAGGTCGGGCTGGAGGTCGGGCTGGGGTTCGGGCTGGGGTTCGGCAACCGGCTCAGGGGCGGCGGCGGCGGACCCCGGCGGCTGCCGCGCCGGTTCGCCCGAGGCCATGGCGGGCCCACCATGGGCGGGCCCGGCCGGCTCGCTGTCCCAGGGCGGCGGCTCTTCATCCATGGCCGGCGGCGCCTCATCCATCGCGGGCGGCGCCTCGTGCCTGGCCGGCGGCGGCTTGCTGACCGGCGGCGCCGGGTCCGGCCGGGCGGGCGGCGCGGGCGCCACCGGGCGAGCCGGTTCGGCGGCCGGCGCGGAATCGCTCAGCCCGGCCGCGCTGGAGGCCGCGCCTCCCGTATCGAGCAGCGCACGCAGGTTATTGGTGTCCGCCACCGGCGCCGCCGCCGGTGGCGCCCGTTCAGGCTTTTTTGCCGGGGCGCGGGCCTCCCCGCCCGGCAACACGCCGCGGGGAGAGAACACCACCATGCGCAACAGAATCATCTCCAGCGCCGCGCGGGCGTCCGGGGCGTCCTGAAGGTCGCGGCGGCCACGCAGAGCGACATCGTAATAGAGCTGGATCTGCTCGGCGGCAAAGGCGCCGGCCAGTTCCGTCATGCGCGCTTCCGCGCCTTCGCCCAACACCTGGGTAATGGCCAGTTCATGCAGCGCCGCCACCAGCTCATCGAGCAGCGCCAGCTCGTCCGGGGCGTGCTCGGCCACCGTGGCCAGCGCCTTCAGCACCGGCGCCGCTTCACCGCCCGCCAGGGCGGTCAGCAAGGTCAGCACGTGGGCCCGGTCGACGGTGCCAAGCATGGCACTGACCGCCTGCTCGGTAAGCTGCTCGCCACCAAAGGCAATGGCCTGGTCGGTGAGGCTCAAGGCGTCGCGCATGGAACCTTGAGCGGCGCGCCCCAGCGACAGCAACGCCGGCGCCTCGAAGCGGATCATTTCGCGCTCCAGCAGCACTTGCAGATGCCCGGCGATCTGCTCGGCGGGCAGGGCCTTGAGGCTGAATTGCAGGCAACGGGAGAGCACCGTGACCGGTAACTTTTGCGGATCGGTGGTGGCGAGCAGGAACTTCACGTGCGGCGGCGGCTCTTCCAGCGTTTTCAGCAACGCATTGAACGAGTGCGCCGAGAGCATGTGCACCTCATCGATCAGGTACACCTTGTAGCGCCCCCGCGTGGGCGCGTATTGCACGTTTTCCAGCAGCTCGCGGGTGTCCTCCACCTTGGTGCGGCTGGCGGCATCCACCTCGATCAGATCCACGAAGCGGCCTTCGCCGATTTCCTTACAGGTAGCGCACACGCCGCACGGGCGGCTGCTCACGCCCTCTTCGCAGTTCAGACAGCGGGACAAAATACGCGCGATGGTGGTCTTGCCGACCCCGCGGGTGCCGGTGAACAGATAGGCGTGGTGAAGGCGGTCCTGATCGAGCGCGTGCATCAGCGCCCGGGACACGTGTTCCTGGCCCACCAGTTCATCGAAGGTGCGCGGTCGATACTTGCGGGCAAGAACCTGATAACTCATCGCTTTCCAGCCAAATATAGGAACGTCAGGGAAAGCCGTATGCTAGCGAATTCGAGGCGGTTAAGACAGCGCGGAGGGAGGGGCTGAGCACGGCGGCGGAAGGATTGGAGGCCTTCCCGCCAGCCACACCCCGGCACACGAGTCCACTGCTACCGTTGCTCCCTTCCGGGCCTGGCGGAGTTCACAGTTTGTCATTGCGGGGGGACCGGCAGGTCGGCCATTACGCGCCAATCAGCGAGCGCGCATTGTGGCCAAAGCCGTTTGCCAATGCAAGCCATGGCGAACACTTGATCGGCTTCTTGGCGGCACTCAATCGAACGGGCTGTAGTGATCCTCGCGGCCCACTTGGCGGACTTCGCGGTGCTCGCGATTCATCATCTCGTCGATGCGCCGGGCCTGGCGGTCGTCGTCCGCGTCCACCATCACCAGATACTGCCCCTTCTCCACCTCCGCCCAGAATGGGCGCAAATGATGATTGCGCGATGATATGCCGAAGATCCCGCCCATCCAGGCACCGAGGCACAGGCAAAAGGCGGTGGTCACCACCACCACGCTGAGATCGAGCTGCCAGCCCCAGGGATCAAGCCCGGCCAGGGCGAAGCCGAGCACCACCCCGGTCAGGGCACCGAACAGCGCGCCCAGAAACCCGGTGTGCATGATGTCGGTGTCTTCCAACAGGGTGCTGGCGCGCAGGCGGGCGCGCGCCAAAGGCCCCGCGTCCCGGCCGCTGACGTGCACGCGGGCACCGCCAACCCCGGCGCGATCCAGATCCTGGCTGATGCCCTGCACGCTGTCGATGGAATCCGTCAGGTAGTAAAAGCGCTTCATAAAGCCTCTCCTTACCCATCGGGCGGCTGTCCGGAGAGCCACGTGTCGGCGCCCACCGCTGTGCCCGCTGCGCCCGTTACCGCGAGCCCTGCATTGATTTTGCGCCGCTTGGCGCGGGAAGGAAGGAAAAGCACTAGACCGCTTTGCTCTATGGCGGGGATGCTGATAACCGGCGGGAATGAGCGGCCTCTTGCAGGCCTCGGGGACAAACAGGCAAACGTTGCAGGCGGCCCCTCTCCCGCGTGGGGAGAGGGGCTTTTATCGCGGTTATTGGTCGTTCAGGGTGCGCTCGCCGTTGATCGGCACCTGGCGCGGTTTGTGCGACTCGGGAACCACCCGGGTCAAGGTGACCACCAGCAATCCGTCGTTGAGGCTGGCGTCTTCCACGCGTACGTGCTCGGCCAACCGGAAGGTGCGCTCAAAGGCGCGCCGGGCGATGCCGCGGTGCAGCCAGTGGCGGCTTTCCGAAGGCGTCTGCTCCGCCGGCTTACCGGTGATCCGCAACACGTTTTCCTGCACCGTGATGGTCAGGTCTTCACGGCGGAAACCGGCCACGGCCATCACCACCTGGTAGCTGCCCTCGCCTTCACGCACGATGTCATAGGGCGGATAGCCGTTGGACTGATCGGAGCGCAGCGCTGTCTCCAGCCACTCGTCGAAACGGTCAAAACCCACGGTATGTCGAAACAGGGGTGCCAAAGTATTCATCACATAACCTCCAAAACGTCTCACGGGATCCCCGCAGGCGATCGCGCGAACTCATAGATGGGTGACGTGACTCTCCGGCCGGATTGGGTCACGGAGAATAAATAGGGTCATGCCGAGAATTTTCAAGGGCAGCGAACCGGAGCGCTGAAACCGCTATCTGGGCGGGTCGAGCCGTTCGGCGGTGGTGGTATTGCAACGGAACCAGCCGGCGATGCTGATCCGCTGACGGTGCGCTTCCAGCACCTCGTGGGGAATGCGGTCGCTGAGAAAGCAGACCAGGGTGCCGGCGCTGGGCATCACCTCGGTGGCCGGGTGCAGGGCGTTGTTGTCCGGCCAGATGCGCAGCCGCCCGCCTTCCTCGGCCTGCCAGCGATCATTGAGATAAAGCACCACCGACAACACCCGCCCGTTGTTGCCGTTGAAGGCATCCAGGTGGCGGCGGTAATAGGCGCCCGGGTCGTAAAGAGCGAAATGCGCTTCCAGATCGAACAGCCCCAGAAACAAGGCCCGGTTGACCGCCAGCCGCAGTTGCTCCAGCTCTTCCAGCAGGCGGCATTGCGCCAGGGTGGAGCCGTCCAGCCAGCGGGTGCGGTCGCGGCGTACACGGCGATTGTGCTGGTGGTCCTGGCGGCGGCCAATGCCGGCGACCTGGAATTCATCGCGCCGGTCGCGCAGCAACGCCTCACGGCGCAAGGCGCGAATCAAATGCGGGGGGAAATAGCCGGGCGCCACCGCGAAATGGCGGGCCACCAGATCCTCGATCAGCCGCTGGCAGCGGTCGCCGCCGGCGCCATCGAACGAGTCAGCTCGGTTTTCCAGGGCCGTATCCTCAGCTCGCCCTTCTCCAGGGCTTATCGGGGAGTCCGCTAGTGCAGAGGCCCGGGTTCGGTCACCGGGGTCTCTTCGTCGGGCCAGAACAACCAGTCGGCCTGTTGGCAATCGTCCAGCAACTGCACGGTGCCGTCCACCGTCGCCTGCACGAAGTAGATAAACTGATCGAACGTGACGCCACAACGGCCAAGCAACAGATCGCAGGCGACCAGGCGTGGCATCGAGTCGTCGTTCACGTCCAGGAACAGTTTCAGCGACGGAAACTCCATGTTCAGACGCGACAACTCCGCCTGCACCGCGAACAGCGCGGCCGGGCGCACTTCCAGTTCAGTGGAGAGCAACAGGCCGTCTTCTTCCACGAACAGGCGCGCATCGACCACCCCTTCCCGGCTTTGCAACTCCGAGAGGTGCAGGCCGTGGCACTGGTCGCAAATATAATGTTGGATGTTGGCCTGTTCCAACCAGCGCGTTACTTGCTCCGCGTCCGGCGTGACAACCGTCAGCATCGGTTCACTCCTCTGTTCGGGGGCGCATCATCCGGCATTCGCTGGCCAAAGGAAAGAGCGCGCCGGCATTTCCGGTCCCGGCGGGCCAAAATCCACGCCGTCTCCGTGCGCCCGTCGCCGGGCGTTATGATACCCCTTCGACCCAGAGCGAGAGGCAGCAATGACAACGACCTACGTGGCGTTCCGTTCCAGCGACGCCCTGCACCGGATGACCGACGGCTTTATTCAGCGCATGCAAGCAGGCGCCAGCGAGCCGGAGCCGAAGCAGGTGGAGAAGATCATGACCACCTTTATCGAAGAGGCTCTGAACGCCTTCTTTCTCGAGCCCGCCTCGTTTTCCGGCCTGAGTGGCACACAGATGCGCCTGATTCGCATCGCCACGGACACCATCAACAAAGCCACCGCGCTGGTGATCGGACGCAGCGCCCGCAAAATGGATTTGCAGCAGAACCAGGCCGCCGCCGCCTATATGGACGAGATCCGCATCGCCGCCCCGGACCACAGCTTCTGGTATGTCGCCTTTCCGATCAGCGAGGCGCTCGCCGAGCAGGGCCGCCGGGTAACCGCGACCCACCAGGCCGGCGATGCCGACACCGCCCGCCGTGAGTTGGTGGCGTACCTGCGCGGCGTCACCGATCAGGCTTTGCTCTGGTATTTCGACAAGCCCGTCGAGCTGCTGCGCTTTGGCCCGATTCTGCGCAAGGTCGCCGCGGTTGGCGTGGACACCACCCGCCGCGCCAGCTACGGCGTGATCAACAAGATCATCCCCAATCTCGCCGACGAACAGTTTCTGCAATCCGCCGAGTACTATCGCGGCATGCAATTGACACGCTGAAAGAACGCGCCAGGCGGTCCGCGCAGCGAGCCGCCTTAACCGTAAAATCTTTTTAACCTTCACGCGGCCACGCAAATTCCACGGCAAAATGTTCAGTCGAGTCGACGCGTCTGATCGACACGGAGAAACGCAAACCCGATCACATTTTTTTGTCGTTGTTATCTTTTTGACACAGTCGGTGACACGATTTCACTACAAAACATTACCAGGGTACCGGCGACTCCACGAACGACACTAAGTTTTTACAAAAGTGCTTATACAACGGATTGCGCAGCGCTTAGAGCGCTCTCTACTATCAAACCAGCACTATCATAATCATTAACGAGGAGTCAGCCGTGTCACTGCGCCACGCCATTCTTGTCCTTCTTCAAGACCAGGAAGCCAGCGGCTATGACCTCGCCAGAGAGTTTGCCAACAGCATCGGCCTGGTCTGGAATGCCACGCACCAGCAAATCTATCTGGAACTGGGGAAACTTAACGATCAGCGCATGGTGAATTTCCGTCATGTGCCACAAGAGGGGAAACCGGATAAGAAGCTCTACAGTATTACCGAGGAAGGCCGCCAGGAATTGATTCGCTGGCTGCGCAAGCCCGCCGGGCCGGCGCGCATTCGTGACGCCTTCATGGTGAAAGTGGCCGGCGGAGAACTGGCCGACACTCAAACCTTGATCAATGAACTCGAACTGCTGGCCAAACAACGAAGAGAACGGCTTGCCACGTTCGAGGCACTGGCGAAAAAACTGGATGAACAGGGCCGCGAGCAAAACCTGTTCAGCTACCTGACCGTGCGCCGGGGCATCCTCGATCAACGGGCCTGGCTGCAGTGGGCGGAGGAAGTGCGGCAATCGCTGCACACCGACCTGGCTAACGCCTCCGCCACATGAACGATCCGGCCGCGCTGGCCGGAGAGTTGCGGTGGCTGCTGGCGGCGCCCGCGCTGTTGAACACGCCCGCCGGGGTGGATGACGGCGGGCCATGGCTGGCTCTGGCCAGCGCCGCGCAGCCCGGCCTGATCGAGACGGCGGCGCGGGCGCTGGCCCGGCAACCTCGCCCACGCCGCCTCGGCGTGCATTTTGAAAATCTGGTCGCGGCGCTGATCGAACACAGCGAACGTTTCGAGCTGGTGGCCCGCAACCTGCCCTTGCGCAACGGCGGCCAGACACTGGGCGAGCTGGACATGCTGGTGCGCGACCGTGCCAGCGGCGAGCTGGCGCACTGGGAACTGGCGCTCAAATTCTACCTCGGCCTGGCCGATCACGGCGCCTGGCCCGGCCCCAACCCCGCCGACCAACTGGCCGACAAAGCACGTCACCTTCAGCGATATCAGTTAAAGCGCACCCACGAGCCGCTGATCGCCACGCAACTGGCCGGCGCCGGTTATCACGTGCGGCGCCGCGTTCTGCTCACCCGTGGACGGCTGTTTTATCCCGCGCACACCGCCCTCCTCAGCCCGCCCCAGGCTTACCCGGATCATCAACGCGGACTATGGTGGCGTAACGCGCCGGAGCCCGCGCGCTTGATCCCCCATGACCTCTGGCACTGCCCGGAAAGCTTGTCCGACAACCAGACGCCCGAGCTTGCCGCTGCCGCCCTCGCCGACTATGTTGAGCAGCAACACAGACCGATGATGATCGTCACCGAGCAACGGCGTATCGGCTTCCTGGTGCCTTCGCACTGGCCGGGCAGCCGCACCTGATAATTCCAATAACACGCCGGCCAGGAGAAACCATGCATTTCGACCCACCGCCGGAGACCGTGATTGGCGCCGATGGCCGCCCACGCCTGGGCCTGTTCACGGACACCCTGGCGCGCATCAATGGCCGTGATCACGATTACCACACGCCCATGGGGCGGCCCGCCTCACGGTTTGCCCGGCATTTCCACTATAAGCAGTTCCAGTATTTCGGCGTGCTCAGCGACTCGTTGCTGATCGGTTGCGCGCTGGCGGACACCGCCTACCTGGGCATCGCGTTTTTCTATCTTTACGACACCGCCAGCGGCGAGCTCAGCGAATACACCTGGCGCTCGCCCCTGGCCCGGGCGCTGACCCTGAGCGACTCACCCACCCGGGGCGAGAGCCGGTTTCAGCAACGCAACGTGTCGATCCACATGGGCTACCGGGCCACCGCCGACGGCCAGCGGGAAAAAAGCCTGACCGTGGCGTTACCCGGGCTGGATCTGCAGGCCAGCCTGATCGAGCCGCCCGGGTATGCGCCGATGTCGATTTGCACACGCACCGGCATTAATGGCTGGACCTACGCCAATAAAGTGGCCGGCGTGCCGGTCGCCGGGGTGTTGCGCCGCCACGGTCGCGAACAGGATCTGTCGCGGCTGCAGCGGGCCGGCGCCCACCATGATTTCTCGGCGGGCTACATGCGCCGCGAGACGTTCTGGAACTGGGCCTGCCTGTCCGGTCAGATCGAAGGGCGGCGCCTGGGCGTGAATCTTTCCTGTGGCGTCAACGAAACCAGCGTCACGGAAAACTGCCTGTGGCTGGACGACCAGCTGATCAAGGTGGAGGGCGTGGATTTCGACTACCACCCGCGAGACCTGGACCAACCCTGGCGGCTGCGCAGCCACTGCGGCCAGATCGATCTCACCTTCACCCCCCGCGGACGCCACCGGGAACGTCTTAACGCCGGTCTGTTCGCCAGCAATTTCCAACAACTTTTCGGCCACTTCGAAGGGCACATCCGCCCTCATCACCAGGCCGCCATCGCCGTGCGCGATTTGCACGGCTTCGTCGAGGAGCAGTACGCGAAATGGTAGACGACACCCCCAACGATCCGGCCACCCGCACCCCGCCCCCTGAATCGGAGCCACCGCCGGCCGCCGCCGAGGCGGTCAACGAAAAGCTGCGTCGGCTGGCTTTCTGGAGCCTTCAGTATTGGCGTGAGCTGTTCAGCTTCAAGTTCGATAAATACATGATCATCCAGGTGATCCCCGGCGTTTACGGGGTCGCCCTGGTGGGCATCGGTCTGGGCCTGCTGTATCTGTGCGTGGACGCCTTCACCGTGTCCACCTGGCGCGGCCTGTTTTTCCTGTTCATCGGCGGCCCGATCGGCTTTCTGGTGCTGGCCTCGACACTGCGTGCCCTGCTTGAATTCTATATGGTGGTGTTCAAGATCTCCCAGCACGTGGACGAACTCGCCGGCCTGCGCGACACCGTGGATCGCCTCTCCGGCATCAGCGACTCGGTGGACGAGATGGTGTCGGTGACCCGCCGCATTCCGTTCTGGAAGGCCCTGAGCGGCGGCAAGCCGAAGCGCCGCGCAGACGGGTCCACCGACCGGGACGATCCTTAAGCATTGCCTCGCCGGGCGCTGGCGAAAGCCGCCCGCGCCCTTGTGAAACGCGCCTCTCACCCCGACTACTGCGACATGAGCCGACTCCAATTCGATAACCGTTTCCGCACCCTGCCCGCCTCGCTGTGGAGCGACGTCTCCCCACAACCGCTGGCCAACCCGCGTCTGGTCGTGCGCAGCGACGATGCCTTGCAACTGCTCGACGACACACCCAGCGCCTGGAGCGACCAGGACCTGCTGGATGCCTTCAGCGGCACCACACTGATGCCGGGCATGGCCCCCATCGCGCAGAAGTACACCGGCCACCAGTTTGGCGCCTACAATCCGGAGCTGGGCGACGGCCGCGGCCTGTTGCTGGGCGAGGTGGTCAACCCGCGCGGCCAACACTGGGACCTGCACCTTAAGGGCGCCGGGCGCACGCCGTACTCCCGTTTCGGCGATGGCCGGGCGGTGCTGCGTTCCTGCATTCGCGAATTTCTCGCCAGCGAAGCGCTGCATCATCTGGACATCGCCACCACCCGCGCGGTGGCGGTGATCGGTTCGGACACGCCGGTGCAACGCGAGACCGAAGAGCGCGGCGCCATGCTGCTGCGGCTGGCGCGCAGCCACGTGCGCTTTGGCCACTTCGAATACCTGTTTCACAGTGATCAGCAGGCGGCCATGGACGCCCTGCTCGAACAGGTGCTGGCGCTGCATTTCCCCGATCTGGCCAACGATAAAGACCGGCACTTTCTGCTGTTCCAGGAAATCACCCGGCGTACCGCCATCACCGTGGCGCGCTGGCAGGCGGTCGGCTTTGCCCACGGGGTGATGAACACCGACAACATGAGCATTCTTGGCGACACCTTCGATTACGGCCCCTACGCCTTCATGGACGGCTTCGACCCGGGCTTTATCTGCAACCACACCGACGCCGGCGGGCGCTATGCGTTCAATCGCCAGCCCCAGGTGGCGCTGTGGAACCTCAGCTGCCTGGCCCTGGCGCTGTCCAACCGCATCGACCGGGAGCGCCTGAAAGCGGTGCTGGACGGCTATGGCGACATTCTGCACGGCGAGTATCTGGGGCTTTTGCGGCAAAAACTCGGGCTGTTCGACACCCAGGCCGACGACGAAGGGCTGATCAACGATCTGCTCACCCTGATGGCCGGCCAACGTGCTGATTACACCCGCACCTTCCGCGCCCTGTGCCAGCTCGACAGCGCCAGCGGCGACACCCCGGCGGAAGACGAATTTTCGGATCGCGACGGTTTCCGCCGCTGGGCCCGCCGTTACGCCGCCCGCCTGCGCGACGAGCCCCTCAACGACGCTCAGCGCGGCGAACGCCTGCGCCTGCGCAACCCCCGCTACATTCTGCGCGGCTACCTGGCCCAGCAGGCCATTGAAGCCGCCGAGGCCGGCGACAACGCGCCCCTGCACACTCTTTTCGCGGTGCTCAGACGGCCGTTCGACGAACAGCCTGAACATGCCCACTACGCCGACCTGCCGCCGGACTGGGCCCAGGGGCTGGCGCTGAGTTGCTCAAGCTGAATCGCGGCGCCAGGTGTATGCTGTCCCTTCACGGCGCCCTCGCGCCGACAGGGAGAGTTTGAATGGAATTGATCAAACCGGTGACCCGGGACATTGGCTTTCCGGTACGTCGCCTGTTGCCGGCGGCCGGCCGGCAGCGGGTCGGCCCCTTTATCTTTTTCGATCACATGGGCCCGCACCGTTTTCCCGAAGGCAGCCACGACGGCGACGTGCGTCCGCATCCGCACATCGGCCTGGCCACCGTGACCTACCTGTTCTCCGGCGCGATGATGCACCGCGACAGCCTGGGCACGGTTCAGCGCATCGAGCCCGGCGAGATCAACCTGATGAGCGCCGGGCGCGGCATCGTTCATTCCGAGCGAATGCCAGAGGATGTGCGCGCCAGCGGGGTGCCGGTGGAAGGCATTCAGACCTGGCTGGCGCTGCCGGAAGCGTTCGAGGACGACGAGCCGGCCTTCAGCCATCACCCCATCGACACCCTGCCGGTCTATCAGGACCGTGGCGTGCGCGCCCGGGTGCTGCTCGGCGAGGCGTTCGAGCTGCGCTCACCGGTGGTCACCGATTCCCCGGCCCTCTACCTGGACATCGAACTGGAAGCCGGCGCCTCGCTGCCGCTGCCGCCCAGTGTTCTGGAGCGTGCCATCTATGTGGTCAGTGGTGAACCGCGCGCCAGCGACGAACCGTTACCCACCCACCATGTGATGGTGCTGGAAAGCGGCCGCAGCTGGTTGCTGGAAGCCCTCGACCGGCCAGCACGGCTGATGCTGTTCGGCGGCGAGCCACTGCCCGGACGCCGCCACATCCACTGGAATTTCGTGTCGTCCCACCCGGAACGCATCGAACGCGCCCGCGAGGACTGGCGCCACCAACGCTTCGCGCCGGTGCCCGACGAGCACGAGTGGATTCCCCTGCCGGAAGATCAGGGCCGCGAGCCGCTGGCCCCCACCGGCGGCGAACGCATCGAAGAAGACAACTGAGGCGTTGTGCCCGCGCCCCGTTTTTTGTAGGAGAGGCCGGGCTGCTTTTGGGCGCAGGCGGCGCTAGCGGGTCTCGTCCAGCGCCGCCACCAGCAACCGCTGGTAGAGGTGCTCGCGCAGGCCCTGCGGGTCGGCCAGGCCCATGCGCTCCAGTTCCGCCGCGTAATCGCGGGCGTGATGATCCTGAAACAACGCCCGGCGTCCCAGCGCCAGATATTCTTTTTGGGAAACCCGCTCCTTGAGCCAGGTCAGCGCCTTCATCAGGCGCTGTTCGCGCGCATCAAAGTCAGTGCCCAGCGGGAAGGTGGTGAACGCCTCGCGATCTCCGGCTTGCGCGACCTGCCGCAGAAACTCCGGGTTGTTGTGGCGGAAGCGTTCGGGGATCACATAGTCCTTGCGCAGCTTGCCCGCCGCCTGGGCCTGCTCCATCAACTCCGCCTGAAAGCGACTGTCGGCCACGTTCAACATCGCCATCACCACTTCTTCGTCGGTCTTGCCACGCAGATCGGCCACCCCGTATTCGGTCACCACCATGTCGCGCAGGTGCCGGGGGATGGTGTTGTGGGGATAGGAAAACACCACGTTGGAATGGGCCTCGCCACCGCGCTCGCGCCAGGCCCGGGTCATCAGGATCGAGCGCCCACCGGGCAATTCGTGGGCCTGGCTGACAAAGTTGTATTGCCCGCCCACACCACTGAGCACGCGGCCATCGTCGAGCTGATCGGACACCGCCGCGCCCAGCAGCGTGACCGTGAACGCGGTGTTGATAAAGCGCGCGTCGCGCCGCTGCAAGAGGCGCAGGTCCTCGCCGCCGTACAGATCGTTGATAAAGTTGACGCGGGTCATGTTGATCGCCGCCCGGGACTCGTCATCCAGGTCACGCAGCCGCTGATAGAACGACTCCGGCCCCAGGAAGAAGCCGCCGTGCATCACGATCCCGCCGCTCAACGAAGCACCGAACACCGACTTCATTGCTTCCCGGGTAGCGCTGTCGTCCAGATCGTTGGCCACGCGCACGTCGTGGGGCAACAGCAACTCATCACCAGATAACGTCAGCCGCGCATCAACGATGCCGTAATCGACCAACCGCTCGAGTTGCTTGTCGGTGAGCGGCGAGCCCAGTTCACCGGCCTCGCGCAGAGCGTCCAGCAGCGGCCAGCCCGGCGTCAGGTCCGGCTGTTCCAGCACCCGAGCCTGCAGCGCCGGCCAATCGTATACGCGGCGGCGGATAATGCCCTCGTCGATCAGTTTCAAAAGACCGTGGGTCATCATCTCACTGCAGCCATACAGGCCCTGGCCGAACGGTGCCTCGCCGCCCTCCGCCTGGATCAGGCGCTGGTGTTCAACGGGCAGATCCAGCGCGGCGATCACCTTGCGGTAATCCTCGGGCTGTTGGTCGCGGCGAATCGTGTGGTGCACCAGCGCATCGCCCAGCGCGCCAATGCCGATCTGCAGGGTGCCGCCGTCACGCACCAGGCTGCTGGCGTGCAGGCCCACGAAATGATCCTGCAACACCACCGGCATATTCGGGGTGCCGAACAGGCGCGTCTGCGCCTCGGGGTCATCGATCAGAATGTCCATCTCGGCGAGCCAGCCACCCAGGCGCGCGTCGTTTTCCATAAACGGCAGCTGATGGTGAATCTGCCCCACCGCGACAATGGTTTCACCGGCGTCCCGACGCGCCTTTAACAGCGGCAGCAATTCCAGGGTCACTTCCGGGTTACAGGCAAAGCTGTATTGCCGCTCGCCGTCGCGCTCCCGGGTGGCCAGCATCTGCGCCACCACGTTCACGCCACGGGCATTGATGTCGCGGGCGGCATGGGTGTAATTCACGCTGATGTAGTGGCGCTGCGCGCTGGTGCTGTTGAGCATGGAACCGGGCTGGAAAAAGAATTCGAACACGCGGATGTTGGCGGGCAAGGCATCCCGTTTGGACGGCTTCAGGTAGGCCAGTTCCTCGTAGTCCGCGAACACGCGCTCGGCGAACGGTTCCAGAAAGCGCCGTTCCAGATCGCTGCCGGCGCCGGGCTTGCCCAGCGACAGCGCGGTATAGATATCCAGCGTAATCTCGGGATTTTCCTCGGCGCGCCGATAAAGCGCATTGACGAACCGGTTGGGCTTACCCAGCCCCAAGGGCAACCCCAGGCGGATCTCGCCACCGGTGAGTTCAATCACTTTATCCGCCGCCGCCAGGGCGCTGTCCATGTTCTCGGGCACGCTGATCTCCCTGTGCTTATTAGTTGCTGTCGCGCCAGTTGCTGTCGTGATCCGCCCGCATCGGGCGTGATTCAAGGACGTTTACCCGAGCATACCGAAAAGCCCGACCGTACCGGGTATAAGGTTTGCAAAAAAAGAACCACAGCACCGGCACCAACCACTGAACACTGAACACTGAACACTAGCCGCCCGCTAAGGCTGCTCAACAATCGGCAATCGCGTCTGCGGCGCCGCCAGTATCAACGAACGCGGCCCCTGATCGGTCACCACCAGGGTATCCAGCGCCACGCCGTTGAGAAATTCCAGCAGCGGCACATCCACCGCCAGCAGGGCTTGCGGGGTGGCGCAATGCCAGGCATAGCGGGCCTGGAACGCCGGGTTGGAGGCCGGCTTCGAGGCCGGTGCATCGCCCTGCTCCAGCGGCGCCAGGCCGGTTTCCACGCCTTCGCGGGTCACTTCACAGCCGGCCTCGGCGAGCGGCTCCAGCACATTGCTGGCCTTTCCGAGCCGCGCCAGGGCATTGGTGACCGCCATTTTTTCGTCGTCGCCGGCCGGGGCGTGGTCAAAGCCCACCACCGCCGGGGCGGGCAAACTCAGGTGCGCCACCAGGGCCTGGCCCTTGAGCGCCATCCGCAGCTCGCCCCGGGCGGCGTCCGGCGGGTCCGCCATTGCCACCATTGGCAGCAACGCCAGCAGTATCCAAATCCGTCCGTGCATCGCTCTCTCCTTAGCCGCTGTCCACATCACCAGCATCCACGATCGCGCGCACCCGTTCCAGGCACGCAACCGGGAAATCCGCGTCTCCGTCGGTAATCAACACCAGCCGGCTGTGCCGTCCGTCTTCCGGCCACACCGCCAGCGGCGTCATCTCCAGCGGTTGCGATGCCACCCCCTGCACCAGCAGGGGGCCATCGAGCTTATCGACACACAACAAGCCCTTGAGCCGGATCAGCCGCTCGCCACTGAGGCGCGAAAGCTCATCCAGAGCCTCCCGCCAGAGGGCATAGGGACGCGCGCCGTCAATCCTCAATACCGCTGGATATAGACCATGGGCATGGCGCTGAGTGCCCGACGCGCCAAGCGGGGTCAGCGTGCCGGTGATCCGGCAACGGCGCGAGAACGTGAGCGCCAGAGGGTCCTGCTCGCTGTCGCCGTGGCGTACCGGCCAGCGCGGCGCACCGGGATTGAGGGCGCCGAGCGTTTGCTCCAATGCCTGGTAATCATCGGTACGGTCGGTTTTGGTGAGCAGCAGCAGATCGGCGGCGGTGACCTGCTCCAGGGCCTCCGGGTGGCGTCGCAACACCTGTGGGCCGGCGCTGGCGTCCACCGCGGTGATCACCGCGCTGAGCGCGAACCGCTTGCGCAGCCAGGGGTCCTGCTCGAGCACCCCGATCACGGCGAACGGGTCGGCGACGCCGGTGGTCTCCACCACCACCTGCGTGAACGCCGGCAGATCACCGGCGGCGCGCGCCATGAACAGATTGCGCAGCGTGGTTCGCAAGGTGCCTTGCACCGCGCAGCACACGCAGCCGCCGGCCAGCAAGGTGACCGGCGTGCCGACCGCCCGCGCCAGGTGCTGGTCAATGCCGATCTCGCCCAGTTCGTTGATGATCACCGCCAGGTCGTCGCGGGCGGCGATCCATTGGTTGAGCAGCGTGGTCTTGCCGCTGCCCAGAAAACCGGTCAGCAGCACCACCGGCGTGATCGCCATGGTTATACCGCCAGCGCCCAGGGCAATTGTTCACCGGCCATGAACGGCACCAGCTCCTCACCGGCGGCGCTCAATCGCTGCGGGACCTGCCAGGGCTGGCGCAGCAGGGTGATGGTGTCGGGATTGGCCGGCAGGCGGTAAAAGGCGGCCCCGAATTCGCTGGCGAACCCCTGCAGTTTGTCCAGCGCGCCGAAGCGATCCAGAAAACTGGCGTACAGCGGCAACGCGGCCCGCGCGGAGTAACAGCCGGCGCAGCCACAGGCCGCTTCTTTCTGGTCACGGGCATGGGGCGCCGAGTCAGTGCCCAGAAAGAAAGCCGGATGCCCCTCCAGCACCGCCTTCTGGATCGCCTGTTGATGAGTGCGGCGCTTCAATACCGGCAGGCAATAATTGTGCGGGCGCACACCGCCCACCAGCAGATCGTTGCGGTTCATCAGCAAGTGCTGCGGGGTCACCGTGGCGGCGGTCAGTTCGCCGGCTTCGCGCACGAAATCCACCGCTTCGCCGGTGGTCACGTGCTCGAAGACAATGCGCAGCGCCGGAAAACGCTCACGGATATCGTTCAGGTAGCGGTCAATAAACACACGCTCCCGGTCGAAGATATCGATCTCCGGCTCGGTGACCTCGCCGTGCACCAGCAAAGGCACGTCGTATTTCTCCATCGCCTCGTACAGATGGAGAATGCGCGCCGGGTTGGTGACACCGCTGTCTGAGTTGGTGGTGGCGCCAGCCGGGTACAGTTTGAAGGCGTGCACGAAGGGGCTGGCGGCGGCCCGGGCAATCTCTTCCACCGGCGTCTGGTCGGTCAGGTACAGCACCATCAGCGGCTCGAATTCCACCCCCGCCGGCACCGCCGCCAGGATCCGCTGCCGATACTCGCCAGCGCGCGCCACCGTGGTCACCGGCGGCGTCAGATTGGGCATCACGATGGCACGGCGGAACACACGAGCGGTGGCCGGCACGGTCTCAGCCAGCATCGCGCCATCGCGAAAATGCAGATGCCAGTCGTCGGGGCGGGTGATGGTCAGGGTGTCAGGCATATCGAGATCCAATCGGGCGGTGGAGTTTATGATAGGGGAAAGCGACTTCATGCGTTGGGTGGGTTGGAAACCTGACGCTGGACGCTGGACGCCGGACGCTGGACGCTAAACCCATGCCTGAAATGATCGGTGTGTTTCCTGCCAGTTTATGAAAACCGGTCAGGAAACACTGCATGGCTTTACGTCAGGGTTTAGCGTCCGGCGTCCAGCGTCCGGCGTCCGTGCCCTTTAACGCTCCACCGCGAGCGCCACACCCTGCCCACCGCCAATGCACAAGGTGGCGAGGCCCTTTTTCACATCGCGGCGCTGCATTTCATGGAGCAGCGTTACCAGCACCCGGCAGCCGGAGGCGCCGATCGGGTGGCCCAGGGCGATGGCGCCGCCGTTCACGTTGACCCGCGCCGCGTCCCATTCCAGTTCTTTGCCCACCGCCAGGGATTGCGCGGCGAACGCTTCGTTGGCTTCAATCAGGTCGATCTGATCCAGGCTCCAGCCGGCGCGCTCCAGGCAGCGGCGGGTGGCCGACACCGGGCCAATGCCCATGATCGCCGGGTCCACGCCGGCGCTGGCCTGGCCGGCGATGCGGGCAAGGATCGGCAGGCCCAGCTGGTTGGCGCGCGCTTCGCTCATCATCAGCACCGCGGCGGCGCCGTCATTGAGCGCCGACGCATTGCCGGCGGTCACGCTGCCGTCTTTCTTGAACGCCGGGCGCAAGCCGGCCAGGGATTCCACGGTGGTATCGCCACGGGGCTGCTCGTCGGTGTCGACGATCTTCGGCTCGCCCTTGCGCTGCGGCACTTCCACCGGGGTGATCTCTTCCTTGAACCGTCCGCTCTCGATGGCGGCGGCGGCTTTGCGATGGGAGGCGGCGGCGAATTCGTCCTGCTGCTCGCGGGTCAGGCCGTATTTGGCCACCAGGTTCTCGGCGGTGATGCCCATGTGGTAATCGTTGAAGGCGTCCCACAACCCGTCCTGAATCATCGAATCCACCAAGGACGCATGGCCCATGCGCAAACCGGTGCGCGCCTTGGGCAGCACGTAGGGCGCCAGGCTCATGCTCTCCTGGCCGCCGGCGATGATCACATCGGCCTCGCCACAGCGAATCGCCTGGCTGCCCAAATGCACCGCTTTAAGCCCGGAACCGCACACTTTATTGATCGTCAGTGCCGGCACCTGATCCGGCAGGCCGGCCAGGATCGAGGTTTGGCGCGCGGTGTTTTGCCCGGCGCCGGCGGTCAGCACCTGGCCAAGAATCACCTCGCTGACGGCGGCCGGCTCCAGGCCGCTGTCCGCCAGTAGCCGCTGCACCACCGCCACGCCCAGGGCGGTGGCGGGCACATCGGCGAGACCGCCCTGAAAGCGGCCGATGGCGGTACGGGTGGCGGCGGCGATGACGACATCCTGCATGGTTCTCTCCGAATACGATCAAACGACAAAGGCCCCGAAAGGCGAACGGCGGCTATATTATCACGGCTTCGGCGCGCCGGCGTCTTGCGCCGGGGCCGTGGCTTGGCTAGCATGGAGCTTCGGATTTGGAGATCGTCATGAACGCAGGCCTTATTCACAGCATTGTTCGCACTCACGCCCTGGTGGCGTCGGTGTGCGCTGCTGCCTGCGTTTTTTACGGGTATTGGTTTAGCCGCTCGCGCGCCTGACCGTGACCCGGACAGGCGCCCGAAAAGGGACGCCTGCCGAAGATTCTGAAACCCCCGGTTGGCTCCCAACCGGGGGTTTTTCGTTTTCAGGGCACGGCTGTTTCCATGCCGGCAAAATCACGGCAAAGACCGCGCCCAAACCCGACACCATTAATGAGGACAGCCGCCATGACCACTGAATTTCGTTATCCCACCCGCGCCGCCCTGTGGCTGTTTGACGCCACCGTATTGTGCTTGCCGTGGTTTGCCCGGCAACCGCTGCAACGCCTGACACCACTTTTGCGCTCGTCGCGCCGCTGAACACTAAGGAACGCCCATGAACGCCACGCTTGCCGCCGTCCGCCAGGACACCCCCGCTGCGCCGGAGCACCGCCGCGTGCAGCCACTGCCCGGCCCCGCCACCCTGCGCGAGGCTCTGCCGTTGGACGCCGCCGCCGCGCAGCGGCTTGGCGATCACCGCCAGGCGGTGCGCGCCATTCTCAACGGCGACGATGACCGCCTGCTGGTGGTCACCGGGCCCTGCTCACTGCACGACCCGGAGGCGGCGCTGGATTACGGACGCCGCCTGGCGGCGCTGGCCGGCGAGCTGGACGACCGGCTGCTGCTGGTAATGCGCGCCTACGTGGAAAAGCCGCGCACCACCGTGGGCTGGAAAGGGCTGCTCTACGACCCCCACCTGGACGGACGCCACGATCTCGCCGAGGGGCTGCGGGTTTCCCGCCGGCTGCTGCGTGACCTGGCCGCCCTCGGCCTGCCACTGGCCAGCGAATTGCTCAATCCGCTGGCGGCCGCCTACCTGGAAGACCTGCTCAGTTGGGCGGCGGTGGGCGCGCGCACCACCGAATCCCAGATTCACCGTGAACTGGTCAGCGGTCTGGATCTGCCGGTGGGGTTCAAGAATGGCACCGACGGCGGTGTCGGCGTTGCCCGCGACGCCATGAGCGCGGCCGCCCACCCGCACGCCCACCTGGGCATGGACAGCCATGGCCAGAGCGCGCTGATCCAGACCCCCGGCAACCCGGATACCCACCTGGTACTGCGCGGCGGCCACGGCGGCCCCAATTACCATCGTCAGGCGGTGGCGGCCGCCCGGCAGGCGCTGCTCCAGGCCGGCTTGAATCCCCGCGTGATGATCGATTGCAGCCACGCCAACAGTGGCAAGGACCCGCGACGGCAGGCGCTGGTGCTGCAAGACGTGATCGAGCAACGGCGCGATGGCGACCACGCCCTGGTCGGCGTGATGCTGGAAAGCCATATCAATGGCGGCAATCAGAAGTTTGGCGAGACGCTCGAATACGGCGTTTCCATCACCGACGCCTGCCTCGGCTGGAACGACACCGAGCAGGCACTGCGCCAACTCCACGCCCACCTGTGACGGGGGGCGCCAGAGCGGCGCCAAGCGACTCTAGAACGCTCCAGGGAACATCACAGCCGGCCCGACAGTGGGCTCCGGGGCGCCAAGCAACGGCGGTGGCGCGTCCCGGTGCCGCTCCTGATCCGCCAGCACAACGGTTTCCACCCGCGCCGTCAGTATGCGCACCTGTTGCTCCAAACTTTCCCCGGCGTCCGCCGCCTGGCGCACCAGGCGGGCGTTATCGCGGGTCACCTCGTCGATGCGCACCATCGCCACGCCGATCTGTTCCACGCCATGGCTTTGCTCTCCGGCGGCCAGCGCGATCTCCGCCATGATGGTGCTGACGCCGGCGGCGGCGTTTTTCATCTCTTCCATGGTGTGGCCGGCATGGCGGGCACGTTCGGCGCCCTGGTCGGCCTCCGCCAGCGCGTCGGCGACCAGCCGGTTGATGTCCCCCACCAGCCGCGTGCTGTTCTCCGCCAGGGTGCGCACTTCGGCGGCCACCACCGCGAAACCGCGCCCATGCTCACCGGCGCGCGCGGATTCCACCGCCGCGTTCAGCGCCAGCAGCCGGGTCTGGGTGGCCAGCGCCTCGATGGCGCCGCCGATGCCGCCGATGTCGGTGGCCCGTTCGCCGATGCGCTGCATCGCCGCCACCACCTGGTGCACCGCCTGGTCGCCACGCACGGCCACTTCGCGGGCATCACCGGCCAGACGATCGGCCTGGTGCGCGTGTTGTTCGGTCTGCTTCACCGTGGCGGTGATCTGCTCAACGCTGGCGGCGGTTTGTTCCTGGGCCGCCGCCAGTTCGTCGAAGCGCCGCGACAGCTCCGCGTTGCCCCGTGCGATGCGCGCGCTGTCGTGGTCAATCCCGGCGCCACTGGCGCGCACCTGGCCGACCAATTCCGCCAGGCTCCCCTGCATGGTGGCCAAGCCCTGATAAAGCTGACCAATTTCGTTGCCGCCGCGTTTCGGCAGCGGCTCGCTCAGATCGCCGGCGGCGATGCGCCGGAAGTGCCCGACCATCTCGCCCAGCGGACGAATCACGTTGGCGGTCACTTTCCACAGCACCAGAGCCACCAGGGCCAGCGCCACGGCGACGGTGCCCGCCAGCGCCAGATCCAGCCGCGCCACCATGCGCTCGAACGACGCCACCAACCCGCCGGCCTGCTGCTCGGAGGCATGCAGAAAACCGTCCGCGCTGCCCATGAACGCCGCACCCATGTTGTTCAAACGGGAACGCCCGGAGCGGTAACCGGCGAAGTCACCGTCTTCGAGCAGCGCCAGTTGCAGGGTCAGGCCGGTGTTCATCAGCGACGCGAACGTGTCTGACAACGCCTTGATCGCCGGCGCCTGTCGCGGTTGGGCGGGCGCGTCGATAAAGCGCTGGAAAGCAGAGCGCGCGGCGACCATGAACGCTTGCGCCTGCTCGATCACCGGGCCTGGCTCATCGAACGACGGCACGCGGATCAACTCCGCCGCGCGGTCCATGGCGACCTGCGCCTGCAGCGCATTGATGTAGGCCCGATGCAAGGCCGTGGTCTGCTCCACATGAATGTGATTCAGGGTGCCAAACGCCGAGCGGCTGTAGTGGCTGGCGTACAGACTCAAACCGCCGACAAACAGAATCAGCAGGGTGAACGCCAGCAGAACCAGTCCCCAACTGAGTTTCACCGTCATCGAGTCGATCAGTTTCATGGCGCCTTCCGGTCCGGTTGATGAAAGGCGAACACGGTAAGGAAAAAGTATGACGGTTCGGGGAAAGAGGGGGTGATGTTCAGTTTTCAGTTTTCAGTTTTCAGTGGCCAGTGCCCAGTGGCAGTGGCAGTGGCCTCGCCACGGCCGGTGACGGCCGTGGCGAGGGGGGAGCAGTGTCAGGGGCAGGCGGCGCCGTTGATGTAGCTGTCGTCCACCACGGTGTCGATCCATTGCTTCATCAGCGCCACCGCGTCGTCGTGGGCGACGCTGCGGGCAATCGGCGGCATCATGCGCTCCGGGTCCTGCTCGGCGGCGAGCCGGCAGGTGACGATGGAATCGTCGCTGGAGCCGGGCACCACCACGTGTTGCCGTCCGCAGGAGCCGCCGCCGGTGGCGGTGGGCTTCTTGCAGATGCCGTAGCCGGCGTCCACCGCCCGGAAATGATCCAGATAGTAGCCGGTGTTGGACGCCGCGCCACGGTCGTTGTGGCAGTGCTGGCAATTCACTTCCAGGTAGGCACGCAGGCGTTGCTCCACGTCCGCCGCCGAGCCGGCCACTTCGCCGCCGTCGCCGGGCACGTTCCAACGTGGCAGGCGTTCGATGTTGGTGGCCACGCCCTGGCCGTTGATCTCAAGCTCCGGCGCGCCGCTCAGCAGGCCGTGCTCGATCCAGTACTGCAACTGGTTGACCCGTGGGAAGCCACCCTGCCCGCTGCTGCCCATAAAGCTGCTCTCGGGCATATAGGCCCGGTTCAGGTTGCGAACTTTGGGGCCAATCGGAGCGCTGCCGCTGGGCCGGTCGTCGTTGCCGTGGCAGGTGATGCACTGGTTGGCGTTGGGCACGGAATAGCGGTCGGTGCTGCCGCTGATCAGGTTGCCGGTGTTGGCGTCGTGGAAGTGCCAGGTCGCGGCGCGGCGACCACCGCCCAGCGCCAGCCGCGCCACGCCATCCTGATCCCAGATGTAGGGCAGCCCGGCCCAGAACGGTTTGCCGCTCTTGCTGGTACGTTTGACCAACAGCCGGGTTTCCACCAATTGCTCGGAGGACGTGGCTTCATCGGTAAACGCGAAGGTCTTGACGATCACCGTGCCCACCGGAAACTCCAAGGTGCCGTTCAGGTTGTTGCCGTTCTGGCCGTCCTTGTAGAGTGCTGGCTGGCCCGGCGGCAGGAACGCCACCCGGTATTTGCTCGCGTTGTCGGAGAACAGCTTGGTGTTGAGCACGAACGGCACGCCGCCTTCATGGGGCAGGCTGCGCGGATCGGCGGCGTCCTCGAACAGGTTGTACTGATCCAGACGCGGGCAGTCCACCTCCAGGGCGCCACGATTGATCTCGCCGGCCTCCACCGGCATTTCGCACAGGTGCGCCACGTATTCGTCGGTGTTGGCCGGGTCGTACTCACCGCTGCGCTCGAACGGCGGGATCGTCACCCTGGGCAGCGGCGCAAGCACTTCGCCAAAGCGGGTCTGGCAGTCGTGATCGGAGAGCCGCGTGTCGGAGGGAAAATTCAATAGCCCGCCAATGATGTCCACCAGCCCGCCCGGGGTCAGGATCGACAGGTCCTGATCGAGCAGGCCGATCACCAGTTCCAGACCGTCGGTGCCATGGAAGTTCAGATAGGGGGCGCTGTCGTCGCCCAGGTCGTTATCGTGGATGCACGACCCCCAGGTGGGCAGCTTACGCTCACCGTTGCTGTTGAACTTGTAAGCGTTGTAGTGGCAGGACGGGTTTGGGTCCTGGTTGGTGAGAATCGGTTTGCCGTTGGCGTCCTTGGGCACCGGCTGGCCGTTGGCGTCCACCGGGTAGGGGCAATCCGCGTCCAGATCGTCGCGCAGGCCGTCCCAGATGATGTGCGCGCCGCGCCCCAGGTTGGCCAGGTTCTGCAAGCTGCCGAGCAGCTCCGCCGGATTGTTCAGGGTGGGCAGATTTTTTAAACCGATCAGCGTCGGCAGCACGCTCTCGATGTCGCCGGCCAGGGTCTTCTGCAGATCCGGCGGCGGCAGGTCGTAACCGGAATGGCGCATCACGTTGTCGTGGATGTGCAGGCCTTCGGTGTAGGGGTCGAGTTTCTTGTCGGCGGTGGCGCCGGGGCCGTCGATCAGCTCATAGCTGATGTGCAGCACCGCGGCGGTGCTGTGGTCTTCGAACAGATTGTCGTAGACCTCGATGTTGTCGTAGCCGAGGGTGATAAAACCGACCCCGCGCGGCACCAGTGACACGATGCCACTCTGCGCGAAGTTGTAGGTGTTGTTGTTGCGGGCCACGTTATTGAGCATCACCGAGGTGTCGCCGTACTGGGTGATGTTCTCCAGATCGTAGATCAGGAAGCCGCCGGTGTTGCACTCGGCCACGTTGCTGTCGTATTCGCCGCCCTGCACATTTTCGATTTCAAAGCCCATCACGTTATACGCCGCGCGGCTGTCGCGGATGATGGCGGTGTTGGTCTGGCCCACGTAGATGCCCGCGTCCGACGCGCCCACCGATTCCGAGCCTTCCACCAGAATGTTTTCCGATTCCACCGGGTAAATGCCGTAGCGGCCGCTGGCGGCGCTGGGCACGTAATCCGGGGTGGGGTCTCCTTCGTTGAGCGGCGGCGCGCTGCAGGACACCTTGATGCGCTGGGCGTAGTTGTCCTGGGTGATCAGGCCGCCACCGCCGGACCAGATCGCCCGCACGTTGCGCAGCGTGCCCCATTTCACGCCCTTGAGTTTGAAAGCATCGCCAGGGGAATCCAGGATGGTCAGGTCCTGCACGGTGATACCGCGCACGTTGAGCGCTTCCAGGCCGGTAACGTTGATGCTGTCGCGAAACGACAGCACGGTCTTGTCCTTGCCGCAGCCCTTGATCAGCACATCTTCGGTGGCCTGGATCAACAGGCTCTCGTCGAGATCGAAAAAGCCGCAGGTGAACGCCAGGGTGTCACCGGGCTTGAGCTGAATCATCGCCTCGACCATGCGTTCGGTGGCGTCCGCGCCCGGTGAAATGGTAAAGGTGCGGCCCTCGGTGAACTGATCCGGATCGTCGCCGTCGCCGTCACCATCGCCATTACCGGGATCGTCCGGATCGCCTGGTTGATTGGGGGTCGGGCCATCCGAAGCACCCCCGGAACCGCCCCCGCCGCCGCCGCAACCGGCCAACGCCAACACCAGCGCGATCAAGACCACGCCCCAGAACCGCCACAGTGCTCCCTTCGTGCCCTTGCCCGTGCCCATGCCCATGCCCTCTTCTTTTTGTTTTTCGCGCTCCGGCGTCAGGCGCCGGGAGTCGATGATTTCGCGTCTCCTATTGGCACGTTTGTACTATGGGCGGGCGTGAAGGGCTGTATCGTTATTGTGCGCCGTTGGTAAAGAGGGTTGTCGCATTGGCGATGGTGTCAGGAACGACCGTGAGCGGCGGCCTCCAGCCCGGCGGTGTCGACGCGCACGAACACCGAATCGGCCGAGGCGGTCAGCACCTCCCCGGCCCACACTTCGCAGATCACCCGGCTCTTGCGCCCCACTTCTCCTTCCACCCAGGCCCTGAGTGTCAGTTCCACACCCATCGGCGTGGGTTTGATATAGCGGATATTCAATTGCCCGGTGACGCAACCGATGCGCGGCGCACTGCCCGGCTCGCGCCCCTCCGCCCGGTAGTGATAGGCCATCACCGTCCAGTTGGAATGGCAGTCGATCAGCATGGCGATCAGACCGCCGTACACCAGCCCCGGCCAACCGGTGAAGTCTTCGCCGGGGGTGTGCGTGCAGATCACCTGCTTGCCGTCTTCATGCCAATGGCTTTTCAACCGCAATCCACGCGGATGGGCGCTGCCGCAGCCGTAACAAATCCCTTCCGGGTGCCCCAGATCCTGCAAAGCGGTGACTTCACTGTTCACTTGTTTCTCCGGTTGAGTTGCTGTCTTTAAGAATGGGCGCTGGCAGCTCGGATTCGCGGTCGATGACCGCTCCCACATAAGATCAAAATATGTCGCTGGCAAGGCCCGCTCCTACGCGGCGCTGTAGAAGGGTGGCTAGCATTGCAGCGCGCGTGGGCCGCTCTGGAGGGCCTTCCCCCCTTGTTGTGTCGCCGAGGCGCGGGAAATTGATAGGGTCAGT
>TARA_R110001606_G_scaffold130187_2_pt1 | contig 36344 bp, 32 predicted proteins | sample TARA_R110001606 | Tara Oceans TARA_R110001606 (sample SAMEA4398315) | marine metagenome | biome: Polar Biome; feature: [SRF] surface water layer (ENVO:00010504); material: water (ENVO:00002006), including particulate matter (ENVO:01000060) such as... | depth 5 m
AATGGTAATAATTTGAACCTGATTGTTTGTGATGTCAGGAACTGCATCAATGGGTAATTGACGGAGTGAAAATATCCCCCAAATTGTTAAAGCTGCTACAAAAAGCCCTATAACAAACTTATTCTTAACCGAATAAGAGATTATCTTATCGAACATATAAATGTGATTTTATTAAATTGAAAATGGTGGAAAAAGGACGTAGATAGCCCTTGAAAGATGGTTTAACTTAGGGTTGGCGGATGCCATACACCAATGGTGTAATCAAATGAATATAAAGAGGAATAATGAAATGAATAGGAATACAAAACTGTTTTATTCAAATCACTATAAGTATATAATGATGGTATTGTAATTGGAGTTCCACAACATTGACATAAACAAGAATTTGTACACCCGTCTTCATTATCTTGAGAATGATTTTGTGATTGGTCGTCAAAATGGACAAGCGATACATTTTCAGAAATAGCATTATCCATACCATCTTCACAAGGCATTACTGCCATTGTAAATACAAATATTGATAATATGAATGCTAATATTCTCATCTTGGGTTCAAAGATAAGTACAAAGAAGTGCAACTCGATTGCAAAGGTTAGTGGTTACAATTGTCACAAAGTCCTTTTATTACCATATTGGCTTGTTGCATTTTAAAGTTTTCTGGTAATTGAATGTGTGGAATAGGAAGGTCTAATAGGCAGAAGGTTTTACTACAATTTGTACAATAGAAATGATAATGTAAATCCTTTGGGTCGCAGTTACAACCTTCTGCACAAACTGCGTATTTAGTCATTCCCGAGCCATCTTCAATGCTATGGATTACCTTGTTTTCCTCAAAAGTTTTAAGTGTTCTAAAAATTGAACTTCTATCTGTATGAATTAATTTATCTTCAATATCTTTTAGGGATTGGGCTTTTTTTTGTTCTAATAGGTGTCTTAAAACAATTAATCTTATTGCTGTAGGTTTTACAGTTTTGATGTTTAATATTTCCTCTGCTTTATTCATTATAAAAACCAAAGATTATTTTTACCGAAATCGGGTAGCTTATCGCCTTCAAAGAAAGGGAATATTTCTGCTGCCATTTCTGGGTATTTTATAGTTACTGGTAAGTTTTGTTGTTTTACAGATTTCCAATACATTCTACTGAATTGATATACCTGGTCTATTAATTCTTCTACTACTTTTCTATCGTCAAAATAATTATCTACTGTGGAAGAAAAAGACAATTTTACTGGAAATGGATTATCGCTTACTGTGTCTGATGCTTTGTAGCGTATGTTGTTAAATAATAAGTATTGATCCCAACCAATTTTTAAATATGTACCACTTACAGGCATTAAATTGTGATTACTGGTATCGAATGCTACATTATCTTCTGATGTGGTTTTATTTATGGTTACAATAACTACAGGAATGGTAAGGTTTAATTTGTTGAGCATCTTTTTGATTGGCTCTAATTCCTTATTGCTTATTTTCTTGTAAAAATGAATGATTAACCTTTTGGCACTTTCTCCATTATCTACAACATATTTTAAAATCTGTTTGCCTATTGTTCCTGCTAATAGTTCGGTTTCATTGGCTTTAAAACAATCAAATCCTTTAAACTCTCCATTGTTGTTGAAACAGAAAGCACTTGCCACATATTTTATGTTGTGATTGAGCGAAGTGAAAGCACCTACACCTACTATCAATTCTTCTTTTGTATCTCTATCTAAACGCCAAGGAATACCGTCTATTTTGGCTAATAAAGCGATAGCGATATTAGGTAAATAGAAACTAAAATCTTTATGCCCAATATTGTCTTTATAGATTACTTGTGAACTTATATCGTGTTTTAATAATTCTTCTTTTACTTGGTAATACAGCATTTTACGCTGTTCGTCTGTTTCTGTTTTGTGAATTGGCGTTACATAAATAGCTACATACTTTGTATTGGGTTGCTTTTCAAGATTTAGTAAACCTTGTTTTACTTCTCTTAATGCAGTTTCTGGACTCTCAAAAGCAATACTTGTATCTTTATCTATAAGAAATGGTTGCTTGATATAGGTTTTTAATGGCTTGAAATACAAATAGCCTTCAGGCGATTTGTAACCTTCAGTAAAATACTTGTAAAGTGTTTTTACTGCAAAGTTTCTATCTGGTTTGTGGTAGATAAAAAAGAAGCGAACATTTGAATGCGGACTTGCTTTGTATGGTCCTATATTTTTCATTCCATTATGCGGAACAATATCTGTATTATTAAAAAAGCGTAGCTTATTTGAGTTGAAAGATGTTTTATGAACCTTATGATTAGGCATTTTATAAAAACCATCTTCTGATATAGGTAGTATTGCTTTAAATTCTTTAGAATTTAAGTGATTATGGTATAAGTCTGTAATGTTCTTATAATACGGTTTGTATTTGTTACCTCTTTTAAAATCTGGTCGAGCTATCTTTAGATAGTCTCGAATAGGATTTGAAAGTATTGGATATAATTCTTCTATATGCTGTTTTATAGCATCATCTGCAAACTCATATTTAACTACTTGGGTCTTGTATTTGACGTAATTTATTAACTCTGGTGGGAAATCATCTAATTCTGCTAAAGACTTGTTATATACGGTTGTATTGCCATCAAAAGAGATTAATAATTCAGGTGATTCTGTTACTTTATGAAATTGCACTTTTATAGTAAAGCGTTTATACGAAGTATAAACTGCTGTACTTTTAGTTTCATCTTTAAACCATATTTGAATGTCTTTTACAAAATTGATTTTTACTGCATCTGCAACTGTTTCAAAATAATTATAGATTAACCTACTGTAATAATGTACACCTAATCTTCTGTTCTTTGAAAAATCTACACTTGCTTTATAATCACAATTCTCGGTATCTATAAAGTTGGTATATAGTTTATCACAGGTTTGCATTTCCTCATTAAAATCATCCCAAAAAGATTGAGGATATTCGCCTTTCCAAAGTGAATAATAGCCTTGTTTCTCTTGCTTGTAAAAGCCAATCTCCAGTTCTTGAACTGGATGGCTGAATGGGATTATATTTAATGTAAGGTTTTCCAAAAGCAATGAATTTAGGTTTTTGATATAGTTTTTATTTGCTTCTCTGCAATCTGTAGAGCTTGCAATGCCTGTTCTTCATTTTCTACCAACTGAAATACTTGGTCTGCTAACCAAAGTGAAAACAGTTCGTTATAATCGAGTTTGAAAAGTTTTGCTAAAGGTTCTATATGTTCACGTTTAGCGGTTTTTTCTCCTCTTTCTATTTTACTAAGCATTGCGGTGTCAATGTCTAACTCTGCGGATAAGTGCCTGAGTAGCATTTCTTGTTCTTCTCTTTTAGACCGTATTAAGTCTCCGAATTTATTCATTGCTTATTTGTTTGTATTAAATACATTTGTCAAATATAGACAAATTCAAAACAAACAAGAACAAAAACAACAATATGATTTACAAAAAGTGCAAAGGTTGCAAACTACAGCTTGTCTGTAGTTTTTTGGTAGTGACCATAACTGGGTTGTGAGAGGTGAGAGCCTACCAATGATTTTAATAAGGCATCAATTGAGCGGTCTTTGAGTTGGTACTTCTTGCCTATGAGGATGGCTTCTTCACGTTTAAAGTTTTGTGGTAAGGCTTCAAAGAATTGCTTTTTATTATTAGCACCTTTAAAAACGCCAGCTTCTTCTTTCTTTGGTAGATTGTTATACATTAACAAACCGTGTTGCAGATATACGTTTGCTATCATTAACGCCATTTCAAAATCTTCATCAGTACAGGTTACATCTTCTGCACAATCGCCATTGTCGAACTTACGAAGTGCTGTGAATATCATAGTAATACGATACAAAACAAGTCCTAATCGTTTTACTACACTTCCTGCTTCTTCTGCTGTAAATGTGGTTACTTCTGTCAGCCATTGTTGCCCTGTATAATTAACGGTTTGCCATTGCTCTTGCGTTAAATGTATTTGTGTGTGATTGGTTTCTAAGAAGTTTATCATTTCTAATACATTCTGTGATAACACTTCAAAATGGTCGTTTAAATTTAAGGTATTGCCGAAAGGCGATACATCTTTCCAAACTTGCTCTACTTTAAAAGTGTAGAATATGAAACGACTAAACAAACCATCTTCTGCTGATGAAATGATATTAGAAACTTGACCAGGAGTACCAGACAAGGCAACTGATAATTTAGTGTCTTTAATGATGATATACTCATTATCTGTTTTACGAGAAATACTAATGGTTTCGTGATGGAATGCTTTACGTAACATATCAGAATATCCGCCCCAATCTTGTTTAAATACTGCACCCATACTATCTGCTTCTGTTTCGCAAATAATTCCTTTGCCTTCATTTTGTTTAATATGACTTAGAATAGCTGCTGAACTGGTGTTTGCAGGAATGAATACAACTTTAAATGGTGGTTTTACAGGCTCTTCTGCGGTTTCTGTATCGTCTTTCTTTCTGTTTCGCTGTTCTGCCTTGTATTGAGCTAATTCAGCATCATAGATGGACTTATCTTGATTGCTTTGTTCTAAAATACTTTCTTGATATGGGTCTGCCAATACTTTAGCAAATTTTAAAGCACCTTTCCCGCTTGCTGCTGGAGCTATGATAAAAGAAAACAGATTAGGAAATACCGTTTGTTGAGCATATACGCCTGATACATTTGGTAAACAACCACTAAGAATAGACAATGCACCAGTAAAGAATACATCACGTTCTCTTGGGTCTGTAAATGCCATTGTACCTTTTCTTAAAACTTCTGGTAGATTATCAAATAATTGCTCGTCAAAAGTTGGTGTGTTTTTTAGGTAATCTTCATCACTTACTATCTCATTTGGTTGTGCAGTTTGGTTATGACTTGGATAGCTCGCAAATTGGATAGCATTGTTATCATAAGCTGATTTTACAGATGCTTTTATTTCCTCTTGGTTTAGGTCATAGGTATTTAGAATAAGATGCAAAGCATCATCATACACGATTCCTCTCCTGTTGCAATTACAAGCCAATTGATATATGAAATTGTTTCGGTTGCCGTCTGCGTAACTTTCTTTGTTTTCGGTGAATGTGATACACTCGGTAAAGGTTTCTGAATTATTGGTGTCTTCATTAGGAATAGGATTTTGAGTTACTACTGTTTTGGGTGTTGATGCTGTGAGAGGTTGTAAAACCGTTTCGGTTTTTACCTTGAATTTTTCGTTTTGTATGTTCTTATATCCATTAGGATCATAAGACACAAAACACAACCTTGTAATGTCTTTGCATTTTGGGTCTGCTTCAATACCAACTTCTTTTTCATAATACGCTTGCACTTGTGCATAAGCGGTTTTATGATGTTCTGCACCTGTATTTATTTCAATAAAAACTTTTAGGCCATTTCCGCTTGGGCTTGTGAAACAAGCAAAAGTGTACGGAATGGATTGTATTTTCTGTTTTGCTTCTTGAAGCTCGTCTGGTTCTAACTTATCAAAATCTAAATGCACAAATCCGCTGTACATTTTAAAGTATTCCATTTTTCTACCGCCCTCAAAAGTTGCTGAAGGTGTAAAGGCTACTAATTCTTTTTTGAATTGGTCTGCTCGTTCTGGTTTTCCCATTCCAATAGCCATACGGATAGCTTCAATAGGTTCTTTGTATTTGCCCTCAATAACGTCCTTTACTATCAGTAGTAAGGCTTTATTTTCTATGGGTTGATTGAAATTTTTATATATAGTAGATGATGCCATTTTAGAAGTATTTATGTGATTATTTTCCATTGATAGGTGCTTTAAAATTTTTGTCTAACAATTGGAGTATGTCTGATAAGCGGTAATAGATTTTGTACCCAATTTGGCAATAGCCTATGAGTCCGCTATCTCGCCAATATTGGGCGGTACGCTTACTTACATTCATTATCTGTAGAAACTCTTGGGTGTCGAAAAACACTTGGTCAGGATTGCTTCTTTGCTTGTCTTTAAGCATAAGCGTTAGTTCTGATAGCCTATCGTCTATCTGTTCTAACTTTTCGTCTAAAGGATGATAAAAGCCCATATCTAACTGCGTTTGTTTTGAATTAGATAATTGGCTGCTGCTTTTTCGATTTCGTCCGTAGAAGATTGACGGTTACGCTGTAACCATTCGTCTAACTCGGTACGATTGAAATAGAGTTTTTTACCTTGTGGGCAGAAGTGTGGTATTAATTTCTGACTGGTAAGTTTGTACAGATGCGAAGCACTTATATCTAAATAGCTACAGGCATCATTGAAGTTTAGTACTTCTTTCTTTAAGAGGTTTTGTTCCTCTATCTTTTGCTCAAGACTGTTGAGCTTTTCTAAAATTAAATTTTCGTTACTCATTTTGTTACGATTTAAAAGGTTTAACATTCATTTCTGACCGCTAAACTATTTCGTAACACTCTGGTAATCAGTTAGAAGCTAACATCTAACTACTATATCTAACACATCTAACTGTTTTTATTTACAGATGGCTGAAAATGTTGTCTATATCTTCTTTTTTATAGGGTTGTTTTTGGTTCGCATTGTATAGACTTCCCCTTGAAATAGGACTCCCTTTTTTTGAGAAAAAGAGGTTGGAATCATCAATTGTTGTTTCAGATAAGTTTGAAAATGATAATGCTAATTTTTTCACTATATAAGCAAACTCTAATGTTTGACAACCTAAATAAATTTGTGGAGCACCCAACTTTAAGTCTTTACTTGTAAAGACTGCATATAAATCATCAACTGTGGTTTTATCTTCATTCAATAATTCAATATCACGATTGAGTAAAGAGAGTACCGATTTTAGCTTTGTTGTATCTCCAGTAAAACCGAATGAGAAACGAGTATCTTTTTCAAACTTATAATCATCTAAACCTAAAAGAATATTATTTACTGTTTGAAATTCAGGTGTTGGCTTATCAATCTCTATATCTGGAATGGATTGTTGAAGTAGTTCTCCGTAAAGCTCGTTTTTGTTTGACGGTAATTCCGAAAGGAATTGAGGATATAACTTTTCGGTTTCCTTTAGAAAACGAATTACGTTAGTAATGAGTTGCGGAATAACATAAGCTGTCAAGTCGGTTTGCTTAAAACTGTCTTGATCTGTTCCTATTCTTAATAATAAGTCTTTGCAGGATTTCACTACATTTTGAACTATCTCTTTTTTCTGAATCTCTCCAATGTCTTTATTGATACATTTAAAAACTCTGTCTGATAGCCTTGTAGCTTCATTTAACAGCAAATAATGATAAAACCTTTGTGTTGCTGTGGTGGGTTCAGCTAATTGGATTTCAACTAATGGATGCAGAATATCGTGGCTAATATCCGTATCTGCTTGCAGTAGGTAGATTTCTAAACCATCTTCTTTGAATAGATTAGGCTTGTTTTTGTGGATTTCCTTTAACGCCTTGTAATACTCGTTTATCGTCTGCGTAGGCTTTATGAATTTTGCAGACCTATTTTGTCTGTAAAACTTTTCATTGACAGCATCACTTGCCCAAGGTTTTAAATCTCCATAAATGATGCTTTTAAAAATAGTTAGTTCCATATTATAAATCGAGTTGAATTTTATTAGCTGCTTCTTTCTTTTTGCTGTCTATTACTTTGGCATATATCTGAGTGGTTTTTAATTCTCTATGCCCTAATAATTTTGATACGGTATAAATATCTGTACCCATTGTAAGTTGTAGGGTTGCATAAGTGTGTCTTGCACAATGGAACGTGATGTTTTTGGTTATTCCTGCACGCATTACCCATTGTAATAATTTTACATTGTGCCAAGCACTATATTTTAAGCCTTTGAAAACACGCTCCGTTTGTTCCTGTTCTTCTCCTAACATATTACGAGCTTGCTCGGAAATTGGTAGGGTTTCAGCTCCTTTGGTTTTTTGTTGTCGGAAACGAATGTAGTAACCCATTTCATCTGAATGTTGTACCTCTGACCAAAGCAACTTATTTATATCTGACCATCTTAAACCAGTAAGGCAAGCGAATAAAAACGCAGTTTTTAATTGCTCACTTTCGCAATCTGCTTTTACTAATGCTTGTACTTCTTCTAAAGTTAGAAACTCTCTTTGTGGTTCTCCTTGTTTAAATCCCTGGACTTGCTCCGAAGGATTGTATTTTAAAATCCCATCTCTAACTGCTTGCTTTAATGCTGCCTTTAATTTATTGAAGTAGGAGTATTTAGAGTTTTGAGATAATTCGTTTTCACTTTTAGTTTTGGCTACATTATCTAAATAATCTTTAAATCCTTGTACCCATTCACGATTTACCCTGTCAAATGAAATATCTCTTGGACTGTATTTTCTTAAATGTTTACCAACACTATCCCAATTGCCATAATTACCTAAACTTGCTTTTCTCTTTTCTGTGAGTGCATCAAAGTATAATAAGAAACTACCTTTTAATTTAGCCTTATCTTGAAAGTCATAAATGCTATTCTGAATTTCTAAATGTCGTTTTGCTCTGATACTTTCAGCTAATTGAAGTATCGTTTTATTTTGGTCTTTCTCTGCTTTTGAAAGTGAACCTTTCTCTGGTTCAGGTGTGAGGTACAATTTAAGATACTCGTATTCTCGCTTACCATCTGCATAGTAATCTAAATACAAACTGATTTTGTTTCCTTTCTTGCGTTTTCTTAATGTTACTTTCATAAGGCTATATTTTAAAGAGATTATCGATTTCTGTCCGTTTTATAATAGTACGTCTACCTAATTTTGCAATGTTTAATTGGTTGCGTTTTATCATCCGCTGAATAGTCCATCTACTCGCACCTAATAAATCGGCAGCTTCAGTAATGCTTAGAAATTCTTTATCTCTTAGATTGATATGATTTCCAGCCTGTGTAGGTAGGGTTTGCAGAGTTTGCAAGTTTTCAGAAGATGTAGGCTTGCTGTAATTTATTTGCTCGGATAATGCGGTTTGTACTTTTTCTTCTCGCTTACGCTGTTTATAGGCTCTACTTGCACAAGTATGCCCACAATACTTAGTGGTGGTCTTTTGTGCAACAAAAGCCATTCCACAGAATTGACAGAATTTCGGTATTTTAATTGTACTGCTCATTTGGTGCTACTTGTAGCTCAATGTTGCTTGGTGGTGCTATATGGTGCATCATTTCGCTTTGATTTGTTGCTTTATGATTTGGGCAACAGATAAGCTATTAAGGCAACAACTGAACAACAAATATAAGAAATAAAGAGCAAACGGGCAACAAAAAAGAGACACTAAAAAACTATAAAGTCAATAAAAACAAGTAGTTAGAAAACAAAAGAAAGATAATTACTTTCCAATACAAAAGTTACTAAAAATATGACCTAAAATATCTTTATCAACATCATAATCTCCTGTAATTGCGCCTAAATGACGTAAACATTCTCTAATATCAATAGAAAATAAATCGGTAGAAATTTCTAAATCGATACCTTTTTTTACAGAAGTAATTGCAATTAATGCATTGTTTAAAGCTTCAAAATGACGCGAATTTGTAACAATAGTTTCATTGTTACTTAAAGCTCCAATATTTACAAGCGAAGTTAATTCTTGTTTTAATTCATCGATTCCTGTTTTTTGTTTGGCAGAAAGTAAAATTAAATTCTCAATTTCAGATTGTAAAATAGAGGAGTCGTGACAAGATAAAGAATCAATTTTATTGGCAATAACAAGTAATCTTTTATGCGGAAAACGTTCTTTAATTGTTTCTATTTCTTGCAAAAATTCTTCTCTAGCATACGAATATTTGTTAGAATCAATCAAGAAAATAATTAACTGTGCATTGTCTGCTTTTTCGTACGCTTTTTTAATTCCGATACTTTCTATAACATCCTTTGTTTCTCTAATTCCTGCAGTATCAATAAAACGAAAAGCAACGCCATCAATAATAATTTCGTCTTCAATGGCATCTCTTGTCGTTCCTGCAATATCAGAAACGATGGCTTTTTCTTCGTTTAAAAGCGTATTTAATAAAGTTGATTTCCCAACATTTGGCTCACCGATTATCGCAACCGGAATTCCGTTTTTCATCGCATTTCCAAAAGAAAAACTATCAATTAAGCGTTTTAAAACAAAGGTTATTTTAGCTACCAATTCTTTAAATTTTGTTCGGTCTGCAAACTCAACATCTTCACCAGAAAAATCTAATTCCAATTCAATTAAAGCCGCAAAATCTAATAATTTAGCTCGTAAATCTTTTAATTCATTGGTAATTCCGCCACGCATTTGCTGAATTGCCATTTGATGACTTGCCGCAGAATTCGATGCAATTACATCTGCAACCGCTTCTGCTTGAGATAAATCCATCTTGCCATTTAAAAAAGCGCGCATGGTAAATTCACCATTATCGGCCATTCTACAACCATTTTTTAAAAATAATTGTATAATTTCTTGCTGAATAAAACTAGATCCATGACAAGAAATTTCAACTACATTTTCGCCAGTATAGGAATTTGGATTTTTAAAAACAGACACTAAAACTTCATCCAATATAATGTCATTTTCAACAATATGACCCAAGTGAATAGTGTGCGTTTTTACCGTTAATAAGGTCTTTCCTTTTTTAATAGATTTAAAAAAAGAAGCAACAATATCAATAGCATTTTCACCAGAAAGTCTAATCACAGAAATTGCGCCAACTCCAGACGGAGTAGCCAAAGCAATAATAGTATCGTTTTTAATCATACTGCAAATATACATCGCTTAATTAAGTTGCAAAAAAAGTATTTGTAACAAAACACAAAATTCTACGTCTTATTTGTATACAACTCACTAAAAACCACATCATGAAAGAAGACAAACAATTATTAGTACTTACACATTTAAGTCAGTTATTAGATTTCGTAACCGGTATTGGTGGTTTTATCGTACCGCTGGTTTTGTGGATCACTAAAAAAGACGAAATACACGGAATGGACGAAAACGGAAAGGCAATTTTAAATTTTAGAATCTCAATGTTTATCTATATTTTAATCTGTATTCCGCTAATTTTATTGTTAGGTTTAGGTATTTTAGGATTAATAGCAATTGGGTTTTCTTATCTAATTTTCCCAATCATGAATGCCATAAAAGTTAGTAATAATGAAGAACCAAATTATCCATTTTCAATGAAAATCATAAAATAGAAAGAAGAAGTTTTATTAATTTGAAGTAAGAATCGCTCTTTTTAGGGCGATTTTTTTTGCTTCATATAATTTTTTATAAAAATAGTATTTAGAAGTTGGGCGTTCCCTAAAGGTCAGGCTTTACGCACTCGCTTTTTTTTCGTCCCTCAAAAAAGAGCTCAAACAATTGCTTCAATCCTTAACGCGAGCTTTCGTATAAATTTTTAGCTTTAGATAAATTAAATTGCCTGATTTATAAAATCTTCATATTCGTAAAAAAAGAGTTCAAATTTAGGCATTACATCCATATAAAATTCATAACAATTCCGCCAAGTATCTTTATTATGAATGTTAAATTTCTCATCAAAATTTACATAAATTCTTCTAATTACTTTACCACTTTCTAGTTCGTAAGCTTCATTAAAAATAACATCAGGAATTTCTGTTTCTAACAAAACCCTTAAAGAAATCATTTGGTCATACAACAATTCATTCGCAATTTCATCTGGATGTTCTATATCTAAACAAACCATTGCTTTCTTTTTATCAGCAACAAATTTAAAAGTAAATCCTTTTATTTTGGTATTGTATAACAACCATTTTCTAGGAAAAGATTTCCCAAAACTTGTCCAGAATTCTTTGCGTAATTTTGCGGCTTCTTCTTTACTAAACATATTTTAAATTAGTTAAACAGTATTTCAATAGAAATTAATAAACATCCAAACCAATAAAAATATTGAGTATATTTAATTCATTATCAACAGGAAATTTTACAGGTTGTTTATTTATATTCTTTGAATTATACTTTTTATGAAAACCAGTAACTTTTTTAATCAAAGTTGTAACAATAAATTTATTCCATAGATAAATGAAAAATACAATTAGTAATACTTCTCCAATTTTGGCTAAAAAATCCATATTTAAATCTAAGAGTTCTATTTTCTTCCCTTTGGGAAGATTAAAATGGGTTTATTTACCCGTGAATTTTAGCAGTTGTACCTCTTTCTTTCATCATTTCAGCTTCAAAAGCTAATAAGGCATTCCATTTTTTATCAACAATTTCTCTGTCTTGATATTGGCGTGCGAATTGTAAAAAAGTAGTATAATGACCAGCTTCAGAAATCATTAAATTAGTATAGAATTTAGATAATTCTTCATCTTCCATATTTTCAGAAAACACTTTAAAACGCTCACAACTTCTTGCTTCAATAAGTGCAGCAACCAACAAACGCTGAATTAAAGCATCTGTTCTGTCTTTTGTTTTGTTAAAGAATTTTTGCAAACGAATAGCATAATCGTTTTTTTGTTCGCGTCCTAAAACCATTCCGCGTTTTACCATTAGCAAATGCACCATTTTAAAATGTTGCATTTCTTCAATAGCAATATTGCTCATTTCTTTTACAAGTTCTGTTTCTTCAGAGTAATTAATAATGATAGAAACTGCGTTAGAAGCTGCTTTTTGTTCTAAAAAAGCATGATCTGTAAGTATTTGTTGTAAATTATCTTTGGCAATTTCTGCCCAAGAAGTTTCTGTTTCAAATTGTAATCCTAACATATTAATTATATTATTTTTTGTAAACTCATACCAAAATAGGCCAGTGCTTTCATTTCTTTAACACTTGCTAAACGTTCATTACCAAATATTAAAATTCCGTTTTCTGTTGCAGAAATATGATAATGTTGGTTACTTTCAAAGAACAAAATTAATTCATCTGTAAAAAATGCTCTAATTTTTTCTTCACTTTTTCCAGCTAAATAAAAACGTTGGTTAAAATCTGGATGCTTTTCAATATTAATATCTTTATAACCCGTAAAGTGTAAAATATATTCAAAAAGCCCTTCCTTATCTAACGTAAAATCTGGGACTTCTTTTTGAGGGTGAATATGCAACATGGTTGCTTTAATTACTTGCTTGGCAATCAGCTCTCCTTCAGAGAATTGAACATCAAAAATACTGCAATCTTCATTAGAAAGCACGTTAGATACTTTACTAATTTCACGTTTTTTAAAATATCCAAATGTGGGTAATTCTTTCATTTCTTGAGCAGAAAACGCATTGTATGTCCAATGCATTTCTGTACTTATTTTTTCTATAGATTTTTGTCTTTTTGTTAAAACATTCTGAAAAGAATTAGCTTTTATATGTAAAAGTTTACGCAAAGCAAAAGGATGTTCGCTAACAGATTTAGAATCGTCTAAACCAATTACTTCAAAATGACCGCCTTTTCTAGCAAAAGTTTGTGCATAATTGTTCATGTTTTCCATTACAGAATGATCTACAAAATCACACAAACTAAAATCTACAATAACTTCTTCTTTTTCTGGAATCTGGTTTAATTTAGATTTCAGTTTTGTATAGTTTAAGAAGCTAGAAAAATTTTGAACACTAACATAATATTTACCATCTTCTTTAAACATTAACACATTTGGTTTTAATGCGTTTTTAAAAAATAATCGAGCATTTTTATTAATGATAATATGCGCAATAAATGTTACAAAAATCCCTGTTAAAATCCCCGTAATTAAACTCGTTGAGATGGTAATTAACAACGTAATTAAAAATATAATTAGTTGTTCTCTTCCTACTCTAAAAACTTTAACTAAGTTTTCTGGAGAGGCTAGTTTATATCCTGTAAAAACTAAAATTGCAGCAAGAGCAGGTAAGGGAATTTTACGCAATTCTGTTGCAAATAATAAAATAAATGCCAATAAAAAAGCAGCATGAAAAAAGTTAGCCGATTTATTAGATCCTTTATTATTAACATTTACAGAACTTCTAGCAATTACAGTAACTACATTTAATCCGCCTAAAAAACCACTAATAACAGTTGCCAAACCTAAAGCTTTAATGTCTTTATTAATGTTAGAACGTCTTTTTAAGGGGTCTAATTTATCAACAGCTTTAATGCTTAATAAACTTTCTATACTTGCAATTAAGGTGATGCCAATAACAGCATTTAAAAAGCTTATTTCGTACACTTTACCAAAATCTGGAAAAGCAAAATTAGATAAAATATCATCTGGTAAATTAATTAATAACGCTTTATCTATAGGATATGAAGCCGTTGAAAAAAGATCAAAATAATAATATAAACCAACACTTAACACCACGATCCACATTGGCGCGGGAATCAATTGAAAATACCTGTTTCTAATTTTACTATAGAAAATCATAATCAATAAGCTTACAAAACCAACCAAACCTGCATAAAACATACTAGAATTGGTTGTTGTTATAAAGTTTATAAATCCTTCTGGAATTTTTATAAGGAGTTCAATAATACTGCCTTTTGCAGCAGTATTTCCAAACATTACATGAATTTGTTTTGCAAAAATTCCGATACCAATTGCTGCCAACATTCCTTGAATTGCCGATGATGGAAAGAAATCTCCTAAAGAGCCCATTCTTAAAAATCCTAAGATAATTAAGAGAACCCCAGAAATTACAATTGCAGCCAACGTATATAAAAACCCTTGGTGCATATCGCCATTACCAAGCGTTGTGATTGCCGCAAGAATTACGACGACCAATCCGTTACCAGGACCTGTAATTGTAACATTAGAACCACCAATTAAAGAAACTACTGTTCCGCCCAGGATAGCAGCAATGACGCCAGAAATAGGAGGTGCGCCAGAAGCCAAAGCTAAACCTAAAGCTAAGGGAAGTGCAATTAAAGAAACCACAAAACCAGCAAATAAGTTATTGGGTATTTCAGAAACAAATATTTTAAAAGTACTTTTCTTTTTCATTTATTTTACAATTAAAACATCCGTTGGTAATTCTGATAAAATATACTCTAAATCATGCGGAAAAATTCTATCCAAAATACCTAATTTAGAAGGTGCGTTCATAACTAACAAATCTGCCCTTTTTACTTTTGCGTAATGACCAATAGAATAGCCTCTTTTACCAAAAATACTTTGCATTTTTATTGTAAGATTTGTGCAATCAATATCTTTTAAAATATTTTTTATCCGCAGGTCTTCTCTTGTTTTAATTCTTTCTTTATTAATATTTGCTCTTCGTAAAGATTTGTCATCACTTACAATTACATGCAATTCCTCTTGTTTAATTTCTTCAACAATCGTAAGCTTTTTACAATTTAATGCATTAGAAACCAATACGGCAGTTCTTATGGTTTTACTTGTTTTTTCATCTTCTAAACCATTAACAACAATGTGTTTACATTTAACTCTTTTAACAGATGGTTTTATTAATAAAAGTACAGAGCAAGGTGCTTTTCTTGTAATTTTTCGGGCAATAGAACCTATATAATGTTTTAACAAATTTTCTTTTTGAACAGCACCTAAAATTAGTAAGTCTATATTTTGATTAGTACATGTCTGTAAAATAACATCCACAGGCTTGCCTTCTTGCCAAATTACGTTAAAATCTTTTTTTAAAGTATCAGCTTCTTTTAATAGCGCATCTAGTTTTGAGATTTTCTTATCATTTTTTTCGCCAACATGAACGCCTACTAATGAGGCATTAAACATATTAGCGATCCTAACAGCTTCAAAAATATTTGCTTTTAGGTTAGGAGAAAAAGTAATACCAATTAGTAGTTTATTTATTTTATGCAATAGAAAGTCTTTATATTTCAATTATTCGCGCAAGGTAAGAAACTTTAAAAGAATGAAAAAAAACAATAATTTAACATCTAGATTAGTAAACATTGTTAAATTTACATTTAATCACATTTAGTATATATGTTAGAATTAGCAGGAATTATTATTTTAGGAATATTGGCACAATGGGTAGCTTGGAAATTTAAAATTCCAGCAATTTTACCTTTAATTTTAATTGGTTTATTAGTTGGTCCAATTGCATCTGAGTTTTTAAGTGAAGACGGTTCAAAATGGATTGAACCAATTTGGAACGGAGAAAAAGGTCTTTTTCCTGGTGATGGCTTGTATTATTTTGTTTCTTTAGCAATAAGCATTATACTGTTTGAAGGTGGTTTAACTTTAAAAAGAAATGAAATAGAAAATGTGGGTCCTGTAATTACAAAACTGATTACTTTAGGATCTGCCATAACTTTTTTTGGAGCAGGAATTGTTGCGCATCATTTTTTTGAATTAGGTTGGGAATTGTCTTTTCTTTTCTCAGGATTAATTATTGTTACAGGACCCACTGTAATTACACCTATTTTAAGAAACATCCCTTTAAAAAGAGATGTTTCAACGGTATTAAAATGGGAAGGTATTTTAATAGATCCTATTGGTGCTTTAGTTGCCGTATTAGTTTTCGAGTTTATTAGTGTTGGTGGCGATGGCGGATTTACAAAAACTGCACTGATTGAATTTGCAAAAATTTTATTATTCGGTACTACTTTCGGATTCACTTTTGCGCATGCTTTAGCGTATGCAATCAACAAAAAATTAATTCCGCATTATTTATTAAATGTCGCTTCGCTTTCTACCGTATTATTGGTTTTTGTAGAATCAGAAGTTTTTGCGCACGAATCTGGACTTTTAGCAGTTGTTGTTATGGGGATGGTTTTAGGAAACGGAAAGCTAAATAACCTTAAAGAACTACTTTATTTTAAAGAATCGTTAAGTATTTTATTGATTTCAATTCTGTTTATTTTATTAGCAGCAAACATTAATATTGATGATTTAATGTTGTTATATACCTGGAAATCGGCTGCATTATTTGCAATCGTAGTTTTTATAATTAGACCGTTAGCTGTTTTTGCGAGCACCATAAATTCTAATTTAAAATTTAATGAAAAATTATTTATAAGTTGGGTGGGGCCTAGAGGTATTGTAGCAGCCGGAATCGCCTCTTTATTTGGAAGTAAATTACTAAAAGCAGGGGTAGAAGGTGCAGAATATATTACGCCTTTGGTTTTTATGATTGTATTAGGAACCGTACTTTTAAACGCAACTACTGCTAGATTATTTGCTAAAATGGTTGGCGTTTTTCTAAAAAGTTCTAACGGAATTTTAATTATTGGCGCGTCTAAACCATCAAGGTTGATTGCAAAATTCTTAACAGAAAAAGGTAAAAGAGTTGTGTTAATTGATTCGAATAAAAAGTTTATAGAACAAGCTCAAAATGAAGGTTTAGAGGCAATTAATGAAAATATTTATGATGATAATTTATCTGATAATATAGAGTTAAACGATGTTGGTTATTTAATTGCTTTAACGGCAAATGATGCTGTTAATAACCATGTTTTAGCTAGTTTTTCTAAAGATTTTGGTGAACATGGTGCTTTTAAAATAGCTTCTTCGATTGAAGCGAAAAATGCAACAATTGAGGAGAGAGAAAGTTTTTTTACGCCAAATGACGATTTTATTAATTTTAGTGAAGCTTACAGAGAAAACCCTCATATTAATGAGGTTCAAATTAAAACGGAAGAATCGTATTATAAAATATTAGGATTGTTGGCGAAAGATGAAAAATCTATTCCTTTATTTATAGAAAAAGGAAAAGGATTGTTTTTAGTAGCAGAATTTGAACAAACTGCAGAACCAAAAGAAAAATGCAAATTGTACTATTTAGGAAAGAAATTGGTTTTTCAAGAATAATAGGTAGCTTCTATATTTTTTGCATCAGTAATAATTTCTGGCGGATACTTATGGAGTTCTAAAATTTTGATGGCATTTCTAGTTTTTAATTTTCCTTTTTTAATTTTATGATCAAAAAAGAGTTCATTGTTTTCTATTACTTCACTAAAATGAAATAATTCATAAGCTTCTTTTTGTAATAATTCTGTTAATTCAATATCGTGGGTAGACACAAAAACGGTGTGTTGTTTTTTATTTAAATAGGATAAAATTGCTTTTCCGCCAGAAATTCTTTCAACAGTATTTGTGCCTTTAAAAATTTCATCTAACACAAATAAACAAGGATTTTTATCATCAGAAGCATCAATTAACTCTTTAACATTCAGTACTTCTTGTAAATAATAACTTGTATTATCTAGCAAATCATCAGTAATTCTAATTGAAGAATATACTTTATAATAAGGCGCAGAATATGCATCAGCAAAACAAATATGTAGCGTTTGTGCCAAAATACTATTTACAGCAACAGTTCTTATAAAAGTCGTTTTTCCAGACATATTAGAACCCGTTAAAAGCATGCTTTTATCTAATAAATGTAAATTATTTTTGATGCAATTATCAATTAACGGATGATAAATACCTTCTACATTTAACTCATTTTGATCATTAAAAGTGGGTGTACAAATTTTTAAATTGCCAGATTTTAAAGAAGCTGTAGAAATTGCAGCATCAATTTCACCAATAAAAAGAAATAAATTTTCTATATTTTTTCTTTCTTTTGTAATGGATTCTAAAAAACTATAAAACACTAAATATTCTACATTAAATAGTATTTTAACCATTTCTGCAGCAAACCAAAAAAAGAACAAAAATTCATCTGAAACATTTTTTTCAAAAGCGATAAATTCTGTTTTTAGTTTGATAGATTTCATACTGTCTATAAAAGAAAGGTCTTTAAAATGAGGTGCTATTTTTTTGCTTTTAGCTAATTGCTGACTCACTTTTAATGCTTTCGATAATTGATTTACACCATTTAGATAATAAGCAACAGTATGTTTATTTTTATAATGAAAAAACAAGTTTGCAGAAAAAACAGGCACTAATAAAAGACTACATATTGGATAGAAAAACAACAATATAATAGAAGAAATTGCGGTAATTGTTAATGCTTTAACTATCCATAAATGTTTAGGTTTTTCTAATTGTGTGTCGTTCACTAATTCTTCTAAATAATACGAATTATTGTTATTTAATTTAGTTAATTCTAGTTGACAAGAAATACTTAATTCTTTGTCTTTTTCAAAAACAGAAGTTAATTCATCAAACTTTAAAAGGTCTTTTTTAGAACCAATTGTTCTTAATTTAAAATATAAATATTGCTGACCAATTTTAGAAGAAGTTCTATCAATAAATTTAAAAACAGCATCAATATCAAAATCAATATTATTTTTTTCTGATAAAATATGATATGCTTTTTCTTTATGAGAATTGTTGTTGAAGTATTTACTAATAACAAAGAAATTGAAATGTTCTTTTTTAGTTTTTAATCCCCAGTTTTCAGTTAACTGTTTTTTAAGTTTTTTTAAGGCGTTCTTTTTTAGATAATTATTGATTAAAAAGATAAGTATTAGAATAAATAGAACTCCTAAAATATAATTCATAATTTCAATTTTAAAAAGAATAAGAAGCTATTTATTAGTAGGCAAAATTTAAAAAAGTTACATATCTAATTCAAAACTTTTGCGTAGTTTTTCTAATAAAGGATTCTTTTCTTTTAGTTTATTAAATTTTTCTAACGGAGTATATGCAAATTTTTTCTCAACAGTTTCATTAAGTTTTACTTGAATTGAAATTCCGTAATTATTGGTTTTTTCGCGTAAAAAATTTAATAAATTGGGTCTTCCTTTTTTAAACTGATCTTGCATCAATTTATTAGGAACTGCAAATGAAATTTTAAAGTTTTCTTTTAGTTTTGGGATATCAGTAGCAACAATAGAGGCCATACTATTTTCACCTTTTTGTTGCAGCAAAGTAACATAGGCAGTCCAATATTGTTGTAATTCTTTTTCCGTAAAAACATCTTTTGGATGGTTGTCAAAAGTTTCTTCAACATCAAACTTTTTTTCTTCTTTTTTCTGATGAACACTTTTTAAAGAAAGAGAAGAAGTGCGTTTACCAACAGAACTTAGAAAACCTTTTTTAACCTCTGTTTTTGGTTCTTCAACTTTTTGAGGTTGAACAGTTGGTGTTTTCTTGATTGGTTTAGCAATCTCTTTTACTGCTGGTGAAAGTGCTTGAAAAAATGTTGCAGGAATTATGTAGTTAGCTGGTTTTTTTTTTTCTCCATCAAAAGTGATAGAGGCAATTTGCATTAAAGTTAATTCAACAAGCAGTCGTTGATTTTTACTAGCTCGGTAGTTTAAATCACAATCATTTGCTTTGTTAATGGCCTCTAATAAAAAAGGAATACTAGCCTTTATTGCTTGCTCTAAATATTTCTTTTTTGCGCTATCACCAACTTCTAGTAATTCTATAGTTACTTTATCTTTTGCAACTAATAAATCTCTAAAATGACTAGCCAAACCGTTTATAAAATGATGTCCTTCAAAACCTTTTCCTAAAATGGTATTGAAAGCATTTAATACTTCAGGAATTTTGTTTGTTAACAATAAATCCGTCATATTAAAATAAGAGTCGTAGTCTAAAACATTTAAGTTTTCTGTAACTGCTTCATGCGTTAAATTCTTACCAGAAAAACTTACAACTCTATCAAAAATTGATAAAGCATCACGCATTGCTCCGTCTGCTTTTTGAGCAATAATGTGCAAAGCATCATCCTCTGCGGTAATATTTTCTTTTTCGCAAATGGTTTTTAGATAATTTTTAGCATCTAAAACTCCTATTCTTTTAAAATCAAAAATTTGACAACGAGATAAAATAGTAGGAATAATTTTATGCTTTTCTGTAGTTGCTAAAATAAAAATAGCATGTGCAGGCGGCTCTTCTAAAGTCTTTAAAAATGCGTTAAAGGCTGATTGAGAAAGCATATGAACCTCATCGATAATATATACTTTATATTTTCCCGTTTGTGGCGGTATACGAACTTGATCGGTTAAACTTCTAATATCATCCACAGAATTGTTAGAAGCAGCATCCAATTCAAAAACATTAAAAGCAAAATCTTCATCTTCAGAGAATTCTGCTTCTTGCTGATTTATTTTTTTAGCTAAGATTCTGGCACACGATGTTTTACCAACACCTCTAGGACCTGTAAAAAGTAAAGCTTGTGCTAAATGATTGTTTTTTATAGCGTTTTCTAACGTATTTGTAATGGCTTGTTGTCCAACGACATCCTCGAAATTTTGAGGACGGTATTTACGCGCAGAAACTATAAAATGCTCCATTTAGTGGTTTAAAAATTTAGAGTTACAAAAGTAAGAATCTATGTTTTGTTTTACAAGGTGGTTTCTTAACAAAATGCTAAAGTTGTAAACAAATTGTATAAAGTTTTAATTTGTTGCGACTATAATGGTAATTTGATTTTAGTATCGAGTTAAAAGTTCGGAAATTTGCATTAAGGATTTTTTTTATTCTTAGTGCAAATTTTATTTAAAAATTAAAAATACGAATATGAAAATTATAAAATCACTTTTTACTATTAGTGCAGTTTTTCTTTTAATTTCTTGCTTGGGTTTTTCTAAAAAAGAAGACGTTGCAGTGCAACCATACACGCCTTCTATTGAAACCAAAGTGGCATATTTTGCAAGCGGATGTTTTTGGTGTGTAGAGGCTATTTTTGAAAGTGTAAACGGAGTAGAAGAAGCTGTTTCTGGATATGCTGGCGGATTTACCAAAAATCCTACTTACGAATCTATAGGAACAGGAAAAACAGGACATGCAGAAACTGTTGCTGTGTATTACAATCCTAAAAAAGTAAGTTTTGAAACTTTGGTAACTGTTTTTTTTGGTTCACATAATCCAACTACTGTAAATGGGCAAGATCCAGATTACGGAACCCAATACAGATCAATTGCTTTTTATAAAACGGATAAAGAAAAAGAGAGCATAGAAAAAGCTATTTCTAAATTAAATAAAGAAGTTTATAATGGTAAAATTGCTACAGAAGTTACTAAGTTTTCTAAGTTTTATGAGGCAGAAGAATATCATCAAAATTTTGAAAAACGAAATCCTACTCAAGGATATGTAAAAGCAGTTTCGATACCGAGGTTAAATAAATTTAAAAAGAAGTTTCCCGAGTTATTGAAGAAAGGCGAGTAGTAGATTTTTATATCGTAATATTAATCCTTATATAATGTCTATTCTAATCACTTATTTCACAAGTTAACGAATTTACTATTTTATAAGTAGAAAATCAACTGTGTTAACACGTAGTTTTTAAAATTTGATCATAAAAAAACCTCACAAAAAGTGAGGTTTTTGAAAATTATTTTAAGTAGAAATTACTCTTTTACTTCTGGTTCTTTAACACCTAACTTAGCCATTACTAAAGTAGTAATGTCAAATTTTTCATCAATAAAAGCAAATTGATTTCCGGTTGTTGTTAAAATTTGCGTGTATTTATTTTCTTTTGCCACAAATTGTATCGCTTCATTTAATACGTTATACAACGGACGCATTAATTCATTTTGCTTTAATTGCATTAATTTATTACCATTTTCTTGGTATTTTTTAAGGTCTTGTTCCATTAATGCAATTTCATTAACTAAGGTTTTTTTCATTAATTCGCCATATTCTGCTTCATTTTTTCTATAATCGGCCACTTTATCTTGATATTCTTTTGCTTTTATAGAAAAAGAAGAATCTAGTTTTGCACCATAATCCTGGGTTCTTTCCATAACAATTTTAGTTTCTGGCATGATACTAATAATATAATCGCTATCAATAGTACCAACTTTTGTTTGTGCTATAGCTAACGTACTTATAAATGCTATAAAAAGAATTGTAAGTTTAAATTTCATAATATGTTTTTAGTTTCGCAAATATATAAAAGTAGTTGAACTTCAAAAAATTAGAAGTATTAAAAAGCGTTAATTTTATCAGAAATATTAGTAATTATTTTATTGATATCCGTTTGATAATCAAACCACAAAGTTTCTTCGTCTTTTTTAAACCAAGTACGCTGCCTTTTTGCAAAACGTCTTGTATTTTTTTTGATTTCAGAAACCGCAAATTCTTGTGTGAAATCTCCATCAAAAAAAGAAAATAACTCTCTATAACCCACAGTTTGTAAGGCGTTTAAATTTTTATTCGGATAAAGGTTTTTAGCTTCTTCCATCAAACCATTTGCCAACATGATGTCTACTCTTTGGTTTATTCGGTTGTAAATAATTTCTCTATCGGCCGTTAAACCTATTTTGATAGATGTAAAATTTCTAGGTGTTTTAGGTTTATTTTTAAAAGTAGCATAAGGCGTATTTGTACCAATACAAATTTCTAAAGCTCTCATAATTCGATGAGGATTGTCTATTGCAATAGAATTATAGGTTTCTAAATCTAATTCTTTTAGTTTTTCTTGTAAAGGTTCTATTCCTTTTTCATGTAATTGCTTTGTTAATTCTTCTCTTATTTTAGGATCAACTTCAGGAAAATAATCCAATCCGTTTAGAACAGCATCAACATACAATCCGCTTCCACCAACCATAATTTGTACCGAATTTTTTTGAAACAATTCATCTAATTTAGAAAGTGCATCTCTTTCAAAAGAGCCTACATTATAATCTTCAAAAATACTTCTGTTCTGAATAAAATGATGTGTTGCTGCTGAAAGTTCATCAACATTAGGAACAGCTGTACCAATGGTCATTTCTTTGTAAAATTGTCTAGAATCGCACGAAATAATATCAGCTTTAAAATAATTTGCAAGTTGTATACTTAATGCTGTCTTACCAATTGCAGTAGGACCGACAATAGTAATTAAAAATTTTTTAGAACTCATTTTTTATAATTTATCACCACAATTATAACAAAATTGTGCATTGTCTTTATGTTTTTCTGCTGAACAATTTGCACAAGCTTGGGTATTTGTATGTATTTTATTATCAGCGGTTTTTGTCATTTCTGAACTCACAATTCCTGTAGGGATTGCTATAATTCCGTAACCAAGAATCATAATTACACTTGCAATAAGTTGACCAAAAGGGGTTTGCGGAGCTATATCGCCAAAACCAACGGTTGTTAAGGTTACGATTGCCCAATATACACTTCTAGGAATACTTGTAAATCCGTTTTCGGCACCTTCAATCATATACATTATTGTGCCTAAAATAATACAGATAATAACAATAAAGAATATGAAAACTGCAATTTTAGCTTTGCTTGCTTTTAATGCGATCATTAAATTATTAGAAGCACCAATATAACGTGCTAATTTTAAGATTCTAAAAACTCGCAATAAACGTAAGGCTCTAAAAGCAGCAAGATGATGAGAGTTTACTAAAATTAAGGATAGATATTTTGGTATTGTTGATAAAAAATCGATAATACCATAAAAGCTAAATATATATTTAGAGGGTTTTTTAATAGTAATTATTCGTAATATATATTCAATAGAAAAAAGAATTGTAATTATCCATTCTAATATGTTAAGTACATCGTGGTATTTATCGTCAAAACTTTTAATGCTTTCTAGCATCACTAAAATAACACTTGCAATAATTGCAATTAATAAAATTACATCAAAAAGCTTACCTTCTTTTGTATCCGCTTCATATATAATTTCATGAATTCTTTCTTTCCAGTCTGTTTTTTTGATTTCTTTTTTCAATTTTCGTTTAAATTTCTACAACAATACTACAATTATTTACCGAGTTTAAAAATATTTTGCTTTGTTTTTCTCTTTATTTACGGGGCTTTGCAAAAATAATTAAAAAAAAACAACCTTTTTTAAAACCGTACTTCAATTCTTCTCGTAAGTATGAGTGAGATTCAATTAAATAATAACTTAAAAACTCACAAAATGAAAAAAACAAAAATTTTAGCAGCAACCATTTTCACAGCGATTATTGGTTTAATTACAATCGCAGCAGATCACATCGATGCTCCAGCTGCAAGAGGAACAAGTGCAGATATTACAGATTTCTATGCATTTCAAGGCGAAGATACCAACAATTTAGTTTTTGTTGCCAACGTACAAGGCTTGTTAAGTCCTACTGCAACAGCTACTGCATCTTTTGATGAAAATGTAATGGTAGAGTTTAATATCGATACCAATAATGACAGAGTAGAAGATTTGGTTATTCAAGCAATTCCTAAGGATGGAAAAATGTATTTCTTTGGGCCATTTGCTCCTTCATCAACAGGATTAAATAGCACAGTAAATGAAATGGCAACAAAAAATGAAGTAGCAATTTCTGCTTACGGTTCAAGTGCAACGATTGCAAATAGCAACGGAATGAAATTCTTTGCAGGTCCAAGAGATGATCCTTTCTTTATGGATTTTGCACAATACGGCGCAATTATTGGCGGTACAGCTTCAGGATTTAACAATCCAGGTGCAGATACTTTTGCAGGAACAAATGTACTTTCTATAGTGGTAGAAGTTCCTAAAAGTCTAATTGGTGGTTCTGGTACTATAAATACTTGGGTAGAATCAAAAGTAAAACAATAATTAATATATCAACTTAAAAAACAATATCATGAAAATTTATAAAATAAAATATTTAGCAATTGCATTTTTATCACTTATCGTAGTAAGCTGTAATAATAATGACGATGATGGAATGACCGAAATTACGTCTGATTTTTCTGGAACTTTTGTGCAAAAAGATCAAATGGGTAGACCAGCAGTAAATACTGTTTTCGTATCATCGGCAAGTAAAGATGCTTTTAATACCACGATTCCTTCAGAACAAGGAGCATTATTTCAATCGATGTTTCAAACTAATTTAATGGGTTTAAGTCCAGCGTATGCAAATGCAGATGATAAAAATGCATTAGGTTTAGATGCGGCAACTTTTACAGGATTGTTGGCTTCAGATGTTTTAAATGTTTCTTTGGATGGTAAAACAACATTTTATGATGGCACAAATGTGTTAACAGGAAGAGCTTTGGCAGATGATGTGATTACGGTTGAATTACTACTAATTTTTGGCGGAGAAGATTTTACAGAAAATGCAGCTTTCTCTGATGATCATGTAGATGCAAACGACAAAGCATTTTTAACATCTTTCCCTTATTTAGCAACAGCTTGGTAAATAATTAAATGGGTTATAATTAACCTTAAACTGGCGTAAGTTGGGGGCTTGCGTCAGTTTTAATTATTATCCCTAAAAAAACTCTCAATAATTTTACCTGTGTACTTTTATATGTACATCCGTTATTTATAACCATAAAAACTATACATCATGAAAAATATCCAACTATTTTTTTTGTCTGTAACTTTTTCTTTCTTAATTAGTTGCAATAAAAATGAAACCAAACAAATTACAAACTCAAAAGAGTATCAAGCGTATTTACAAACTGCTAAAAACTCAAATCTACAATTTGCAAAAGCAGAATACAATTTTTGGAATCAAAAGTTAGAGGCAAATCCAAATCAATATCCATATCATTCAAAATTAGCAAGTGCGAATTCTCAAATTTTTCAATTAACAGGAGATATTCATCAGTTAAAAGAAGCAGAAAAAAACTTAGTAGCTGCTAATAAAAAAACAAATTATAAAAGCGCAGGTTATTTAAGAAGTTTAGCAAAAAATTATATTTCTCAACATCGATTTCAAGAAGCATTAGACTTACTTACAAAAGCAGAAATCCTTGGTGAAAACTTACAGCAAACAAATTATATGTTGGTTGATGTACATTTAGAGCTGGGAAATCTAACTAAAGTAGAATACTATTTAACTAAAGTTAAAAATAATAATGATTTCGATTATTTAATTAGACTATCAAAATTTAATGATCATTTAGGGAATTTAGAAAATGCAATTATTTATTTAGAAAAAGCGTTAAAAATTGCAGAAGCTTCTAAAAATAAAGATTTAATGCAGTGGAATTATACAAATTTAGCAGATTATTACGGTCATGCAGGCAGAATTAAAGATTCGTACAATTCCTATTTAAAAGCATTGGCAATCAACCCAAATAACAGTTATGCTAAAAAAGGGATTGCTTGGATTGTGTATTCTTATGAAAGAAATCCTACAGAAGCTTTAATAATTTTAGAAACTGTAATCAATGAAAATGCTACTCCAGATTATCATTTATTAAAAGCAGAAATTTTAGCTTTTATGGGTAATGATCAAGAAAAAGAAAAACAAATAAAATTATATCTATCTAAAGTTGCTGATAAAAATTATGGAGCAATGTATGCAAAATACAATGTGTTATTATTTGCTGATGATAAAAACACCGTTTTAAAAGCGTTAGAAATTGCAAAAGAAGAAGTTATTGCAAGACCAACTGCACAATCTTACGATTTATTAGCTTGGTCTTATTATAAAAGTGGAAACTCAAAAAAAGCAATTGAAATTACCGAAAAATATGTAATAGGTAAAACATTTGAGCCCGAAGTTTTATTGCATACCGCTTATATTTTAAAAGCAAACAATCAAAAAATAGCAGCCAACAAAATTATTAAAGATTTGTTAAAAAGCACTTACGAGCTAGGTCCTTTGTCAGAAAACGAATTAAAAAGTATTTAAATTTGAAAAAATTACATAACGATGAAAAATATTTTTATACTAGTTTTTGTTTTTATCTGTGGATATAATTCATTGGCGCAAGAATTAAAAGGAGTTGTTTTAAACTCTTTTAACGAGCCTTTAGAAAATGTATATATCATAAATAAAACGGTAAATACGCACACACATACAAATGAAAATGGAAGTTTTACTTTAGAAAAAACAACTATAAATAATGCTATTCAGATAAGTATTTTGGGTTTCGAAACTAAAACAATTTTGGTTACAGAAAGTCATTTAAAAAACGGAATTTCAATTATCCTAGAAACTAAAGTTTTTCAGTTAGAAGAATTGGTTTTACGCAAAGAAATAAATGCTTTACAAACGTTAACAAATATTGATTTACAAGTAAATCCTGTAAATAATTCGCAAGAAATATTACGAAAAGTTCCTGGGTTATTTATTGGGCAACATGCTGGAGGCGGAAAAGCAGAGCAGATATTTTTAAGAGGTTTTGATATAGATCACGGAACGGATATTACGCTTTCTGTAGACGGAATGCCAATAAATATGGTTTCGCACGCGCATGGCCAAGGCTATTCTGATTTGCATTTTATGATTCCAGAAACCATTCAAAAAATAGATTTTGGTAAAGGACCTTATTACGCAAATCAAGGCGATTTTAATACGGCGGGTTATGTGAATTTTGCTACAAAAACAGCCATCAATAAAAATTTAGTTTCTGTGGGTTATGGCGATTTTAATTCGCTAAGAACTTTAGGAATGTTTAATTTATTAGAAAATTCTAAAAAAGATGATGCGTATGTTGCTGTAGAATATATAGAATTTGATGGTCCTTTTCAATCTCCACAAAATTTTAATAGATTCAATATTTTTGGAAAATACAATACTTTTTTTAACGGAAAAGACAAGTTAACGCTTACTGCATCTCATTTTACGAGTAGTTGGGATGCTTCAGGTCAAATTCCGGAAAGAGAAGTTGCTAACGGAAATATTTCCCGTTTTGGAGCCATAGATGATACTGAAGGTGGTTTTACATCAAGGTCAAATATTAATGTGCAACTACAAAAAACTCTTGAAAACGATGCTATTTTTATAGCCAATGCATTTTACTCTAAATACAATTTTGAGCTGTATTCTAATTTTACGTTCTTTTTAGAAGATCCTATAAATGGCGATCAAATAAAACAATTTGAAGATAGAAATATTTATGGAATGAACGCAAAAATCATCACTCAAAAACAATTTGGAACTGTGGATGCAAAGTTTACAAAAGGAATTGGTTTGCGATATGATTTGGTTACAGATAACGAATTGTCGCACACAAAAAATAGGAGGGAACTGTTGAATAATATTCAACTGGGTGATGTGCAACAAAGTAATTTATATGCTTTTTATAATTCAGAATTATCAATAGGGAAATTTAAAATTTCACCAGCAATTCGTTTAGATTATTTTAAGTTTTTGTACAATGATAATTTAAGTACTTCTTATGAAACGTTGAGTAAAACCAAGGCAATTATAAATCCGAAATTAAACTTTTTATACGCGCAAAATGATAATCTACAATGGTTTTTAAAATCGGGAATTGGCTTTCATTCTAATGATGCAAGGGTAATTTTACAAGAAAATGCAGATAAAATTTTACCAAGAGCTTATGGTGCAGATTTTGGAAATATATGGAAACCAACTAAAAATTTGGTTTTAAATACAGCCGCTTGGTATTTGTTATCAGAAGAAGAATTTGTGTATGTTGGCGATGCAGGTATTGTTGAACCTTCAGGAAAATCAGAGCGTCTAGGAATCGATTTAGGAATCCGTTATCAATTTACAGATCATATTTATTTAGATACAGATGCAACGATTACAAAATCACGAAGTTTAGAAAATATTTCTGCTGAAGATTATATTCCATTAGCGCCCAATTTTACAATGGCAGGAGGTTTGGCTTTTAATGATTTAGGTAATTTTTCTGGCGGATTTCGTTATCGTTATCTCGCTGATAGAGCTGCAAATGAAGATAATTCTATTATTGCAAAAGGGTATTTTGTAAGCGATTTTAATATCAATTATAAAATGAACGACATTACTTTTGGGATTGCCATAGAAAATATTTTTGATGTGGCTTGGAATGAAACACAGTTTGCAACAAAAAGCAGATTGCAAAATGAAATAGCACCTGTAGAAGAAATTCATTTTACACCTGGAACACCTTTTTTTGCAAAAGCAACGATTAGTTATTCGTTTTAAAGATAAAAGAAAGAGAGAAAGAAACCATAGTTTGGTTAGTTTAGTTGGATGAAATGCCTGTTACTTAATGGTAGCAGGCATTTTTATGATAAAAAAAATCCTTTATAAAATTTTTTATAACGGATTTTATAATAGCTTTTAAAACCGAATATTAATTTTCGAAAAAATTAATGGTCGGCATTTCTTTCTACATATTTAATAATTTGTGTAGCAATATCTTTACCAGTAGCAGATTCTATACCTTCTAATCCTGGCGAAGAATTTACTTCTAAAATTAAAGGTCCTCTAGCAGATTGCAATAAATCTACACCAGCAATTCCTAAGCCCATTACTTTAGCCGCTTTTAATGCTGCATTTTCTTCTTCGTCTGTTAAACTTACAATTTCGGCAGTTCCTCCTCTATGTAAATTAGATCTAAATTCACCTTCTTTTCCTTGTCTTTTCATGGCACCAACAACCACACCATCAACAATAAAAACACGTAAATCGGCACCTTTTGCTTCTTTAATAAATTCTTGCACAATAACTCTAGCTTGTAAACCATTAAAAGCTTCTAAAATAGATTCTGCAGAGTTTCTATTATCTGCCAAAACAACGCCAAGTCCTTGTGTACCTTCTAATAATTTTATTACTAATGGCGCACCATCAACTCTATCTACAATGTTAGATACGTTTTTAGAATAGTTACTAAATACCGTTTTTGGTAAACCTAAACCTGCTCTCGATAAAATTTGTAAACTTCTAAGTTTATCTCTAGAACGCACTAATGCTTGAGATTCTGTAGCAGTAAAAACTTTCATCATTTCAAATTGTCTAACAACAGCAGTTCCAAAAAAAGTTACTGAAGCGCCAATTCTTGGAATAACTCCTTCAACTCCTCTAATTTCTTCTCCTTTATAAATAATAACGGGTTTTCTTTTTTCAATTACAAGATCACATTTTGTATGATCTATGATGATCATTTCGTGACCTTTCTTTTTACCTGCTTCTACAAGTCTTCTTGTTGAATAAAGTTTTGGGTTTGCAGATAAGATTGCGATTTTCATATGTTTAATTTATTTAATTTTTAGTTTATCTTCAAGATGAATGAAGTGTTTGTTTTCTTGACAAAAAATGAATTATGATTGGTTTTTTAATAAAATTGGATAACAAAAAGCTTGTCAATTATTATGTTTAATGATACTATTAAAAAAATTTGTATTATCCTGTTAAAAAGTTAGTACTTAGATTAAATTATATTTTAATGATGATTAGGTTTTTTAGTAAATTAAAAGGGTTAATGGTTTGGTTTTTAATTTATTAATTAAAGATAATACTATATCAACTTAAAAATAAATATTTTATAAATTATTTTTTTAAGAAGAAACAGCGCCTAATGCATATAATTGCTCTAAAGTAGGAGAAATACTACCTCCTGCAGGTTCTAAAGTGATACCAAATGCTTCTGATTCATTAATGTTTTCAATCGTAAATATTTTATTTGCATCCGCAGTAAAAGTATCTAAAGTACCTAAACTTGTTGGTGTTAACGGACTTAGTTTTAAAGACCAAACTTGGTAGACTTTTCCTTTAGGAGGTTCTGGTAATCCTTTGGCATCTAAATAAATACTGTTTGTTTTTTTATCCCAATATACTTTTGCATACGATGTTGGAGATACATTTTGACCTGCTAAAGGAATTGAAATAATATCTTTATCTCTAAAAATAGTTATTAATTTTTCTGCTGCAGCTAAATTAGTTGATGCACTATCTATTTGTGCTTCTAACTGTTGTTTTTCTGAGGCAATTTGCTCTTTAAGTTGGTTGTTTTGAGATAGTGTAAAAACTAAAATACTACCAATTATTATAGAAGCAGCCCAGCCTGTATATTGTAACCAATTAGAGGTTGGTTTTGTTATTGAAATTACTTTTGGTTCTTCAACTTTTAGTTGATTTTTTATGTCATTAAAAGAATAAGGAGCATCTTTTTTTGCAGCAGCAGTTAATTGTACAATGGCATTTTCTATGGATTGTACTTCTGCTAAAAGTTCAGGATTTTTTAAAATTTCTGCATACACTTCCTCATTTTCCTTTTCAGAAAGAGAGCCTGCAACATACAGTTCTAAAATTCCAGATGCTATGTAATCTTTTGTATTCATTTTTAAACGCCCAACATTGTGCGTAATTCGCCAATGCAAGTTCTATTTCTTGTTTTTATGGTACCTAATGGTATGTTTAATTCTTCGGATGCTTCTTTTTGTGTAAATCCTTTAAAATATAATAATTCAATAACAGATTTACAGGTTTCCCCTAGTTTTGTTACAAATTCTTTTAAGCCAATAGTATTTGTGGTACTATCTAAACTTGAACTTGTTTCTAATATATCTACGAAAAAATCGGCATTAAGGTTTTGTTTAGACTGTTTAAATTTTTTAGATCGTGTGTAATCTATAGCTGCATTTCTTGCTATGTTTAGTAACCACGTAAAAAAACGGCCTTTTGCTGGTGAATACGTTTCTGCATTGTTCCAAGCTTTTATAAATACATCTTGTGTAATTTCTTGGGCAACATCGTCATTTTTAACAATATTATTTACAACACCAGAAATACTATTACAATAAAGATTGTATAGTTTTTCATAGGCCTTTGCATCCTTTTGCTGAAACTGTAAAATTAAAAGCTCTTGATTCATAGTTGTATCAAGAGCTAAAATATGTAAAATATTTCAGATGGGTTATTTTCTTTTAATAAAAATAAAATCGCCACCTTCATCACCTGTTCTGCTAATGGGTGCATATTGTGGTTGATTACCTCCGGTAGTATTATTAATTACAGGATCTTCAATCATATTAAATAATTGACCTGCAGATAAATAGTTTTCTGTATTCTCTTTTAGTCTTTTTAATAAATACTTCATAAAAACACTTTCATTTGGCACTGTTGTTAAAGTTCCGCTAGTAATGGCTTTTCTGCTAGGTAAAGCATATTTCATTTGTACAGCTTTCGATGCTTCTTTGTATTCTCTACTTTGTGTTAAAATACTTCCACTAAAACATGCATCAGCAATTAAAAGTGTGTGTTTGGAGTTGATCGATTTTATATAAGAAACAATACTTGTATTTAAAATTACATTTCCTTCAAATTCCATATTTGCATCCGAAGGCATCCAATAGCCTTTTTCGCTTACTTTATCATAATTACCATGACCGGCATAAAAAATAACTAAATTATCGTTGTTGCCAACTTTGTTTTTAAGGTTGTAAAACTCTTTTATAATCTGGTTTTCTGTAGGATTTTTTAATACAATAACGTTTTCTTTTGCAAAACTATAATTGCTAATTAGCACATCAGCCAAAGATTGCGCATCTTTTAAAGGTTCTCCTTTTAAATCTGGAATTGATTTGTCTTGATACGAACTTACGCCAATAACCAACGCATAATATTTACCAAAACCAATATCTAAATCCTCTTTTTCATCGTTATTTATAGTAACATCCGTATCTATATTTGGAGAATTTCGTTTGATAACAAAACTTTTTGTAGACGATGCTCTTTTTAGATCTGTTGCCTTTACTATTAAATCGTTTTTACCATATTTTAAGGGAACATTTGCTGTAAATGTGCCGTTTTCTGTAACGCTCGCTTCCACATCATTTATGGTAATTTCATAAATTCCATCTGTATCTGTGGCAATTCCTCTTACGAGTATATTTTTTGCTTCAACAATTTTAAAACCTCTTTTTTCTTCAACATCGGGTTCTAAAATAACAATAGTTGGCGGATCGTTATAGGTTTCTGTTTGATATTTTATATTTAAAAAATCTACAGCAATTTTTTTATCATAATAAATTGTATAGCCAACTTTATTGTCAAAAAAGTTTTGAAAAGGCGCTTCATTTACATATTGATCATTAATGTAGAACCGCAATAATCTGCCAGATTTAACAACCTTTATTTTGTTATTTTGATTTGCGCCTGTTTTAATTGCTGATGAATTTGTTAAAGGAATTATTTCTGAATGGACATCATTATCAAATTTTCTATATTTATAACTTCCATTATCAGAAATTAGAAATGAAAATTCATTGGCACCATTTTTTCGTCCAAAAGTTAAGCCGTACATTCCTTCGGATGAGCTGCCCATAGGACTAATTGCAGTTTCTATAATAAAATCTTTAGAAGTATCGATGTCTACATTTCTGCTGATAAAAATGCCTCCTTTCTTTTTTCGATGCAATTCTAAGGTACTGTTGTTCATTGCAACTGAATAATCAGCTGCATCTTCTAAAATCCATTGACTATTGTTATTGTCAAAATTATCAAATAAAGGAAGCGTTAAAACTTTATTAGTTACAACGTAATTTGTTTCATTTTTAGCATATTTAACCGATAAATAATCTATAGAAAACTTTTGTTTATAATAAACGCCATAACCAATTTCATAGCCATAAAAAGGTTCGAAATCTATTCTTGTTACGTACTCATTATTGATGTAAAATTTATAAAAATCGCCTTCTTTAGTAACTTTTAGTATGTTTTCTTTACCGCTACCAGCATTTATAGCGGTAGTTTTTACCCATTTTACAATTTCTTCGATATTATTATTTACAACTCTATTTATTTTATAATAGCCTGTAGCAGTAATTAAAATTTGAAAGTAACTGGTGTCTTTTTTACCCCATAAAAAACCATAAGGTGAATTTGTATCTCCAGAAATGTGTTCTAGTTTTGTTTCTATTTCAAAATCTTTTGAACTATCAAAATACTTCTCTGTATTTGTTAAGTATCCTTTTTCTGCTCTTTTATGATCTAAATAATATTTTCCGTTGTAGAAATAAAAATTTGCAATTTCATCATTGGTTAAACTCCAATTATTTGAGTTTGAGCTAAAATTATCATATAAAATAACATCACCAGTTATGTTATTGTTGTTAAAGTTATTGTCTTCTTTTTTATAATCTTGATAAGACATACTTAAATAACCAACAGCTATTTTTTGATTGCTATATACTATAAAACCAGTTCTGTCTCCATAAAAATTGATACTATAATTTGTGTGTACTAAATTATTATTGATATAAAATTTTACTGCATTGTCTTCTTTTTGGATCTCTAAATAATTATAAGCTCCATTTCCTGTTTTTATATGTTCGGTTTTAACCCATTCTGTAATGCTTGTACTGGTGCCGTTTACAAATTTTTTAATCATATAATATCCACCAGAAGTAATAAAAAATTCGTTTTGATTATTGTTGTCTAAGCGTCCAAAAATTAAACCAAAACCATTATTATCTATTCCGCTTACTTTTTTTATTTGAGCAGTAATTTTAAAATCTCTAGAAGCGTCAAACTTTTGTTCAATACTAGAACTCCAGCCACCACTTTCTCTTTTATGATCAAAAATATAATCGCCATTAGAAACTTCTAAAACTACATCCGAGTTATTAGCTGAAGCCCAATTATTTTTATTGTCATTAAATCCTTCAAAAAGGATTGTTTTATTGTTACTAATTAAGTTATTATTAGTAGAGTTTGTGTTTTTAGCCCTTATGTAATCTAAAGAAATTTTTTGATTACTATAAAGTGTAATCGCCGTTTTTTCGCCTAAAAAATCTTTATGACTCATACTAAATACATAAGAATCATTTACGTAATAAGTAATTAGATTGCCTTTTTTTATAATTTTTAAGTCGTTTATAGCATAATTTCCTTTTTTTACATTGTCAGATTTTGTCCACTCTTTTATGTTGGAATACGTACCGTTACTATTTTCTGCTACTCTAAAATATCCGTTAGCCGTAATTGCCAATTCTCTGTAATTATTATTGTCTTTATAGTCATACATAAATGACATTCCAGAATTGTCTACACCAGCTATTTTTTGGATAGAAGTCTCAATTTCAAAATCGCTATTGGTATTTATGTTGGTATTTGTTGATGATATATACCAAGAGCCTTCTGTTCTTTTATGCTCAAAATAGTACCTACCGTTATACATTTGAAGTTCATATTCATTCGTGTTTCCTAAAGGCCAAGTATTTTTACCATCAAAGTTTTCCTCATAATCATAACTGCTAGTTTGTGAAAAAGTTGAAAAATGCGTGAGTAAAAAAATAAATAATATGTTTTTTAAAGTTTTCATTTTGTAGATTATTGATGGTTCATTTCTATAAAAATTGGTACAACTTTAGAAGCGTTGTTTGTAGAACTTGCGCTAAATTCTATTTTATTTTTACTAAAAGTTACGTCTGAACCGCTGTACATTTTGGTTGATAAAACTTCTTTTATATTTGAAACAAAATCACCATTACCATTTTTTGATTTTGCTACAATAGCATCGATATCTAGTTTTTCTTTACTATAAAGTACGCAGAGAATATCTCTTCCTGGATTGTTATCAAACTCGATAAAGTAATCTTCATTTGGCAATGCAATTTCACTGTTTGTGTAACTAAAATAATCACTAAAATTGTCAAAAGGATATAATTTATGCACAGATTTATCTGAAGAACCATAACCAATTAGATACACATATCCTTTTTGTTTGCTGTTTAAGTAAATTCTAAATTGTGTACCAGAAGAATAGGATTTGTCTACTTTATAGGTTGTTTTAGTTGCTTTAACTATATTAAAATTTCTTGTAGCTCCTTCGGATAAAGATGTTGGCATATTTGTTCCGTCACCTAATTTTAAAGTTAATTCACCACCTAATAGGTTCGATGCAATTATGTTGTTGTTATTATTATTATTATTATTATTATTATTGTCTGTCTGTTCTTTATCAATTAAAACATAAGCGGTTTTAACTTGTCTTTCAAAATCATCATATTTTATCCAAAAAAAGCCTCCTTTTCCAAAATTTGAACCCCA
>TARA_R110001606_G_scaffold81584_1_pt1 | contig 36331 bp, 26 predicted proteins | sample TARA_R110001606 | Tara Oceans TARA_R110001606 (sample SAMEA4398315) | marine metagenome | biome: Polar Biome; feature: [SRF] surface water layer (ENVO:00010504); material: water (ENVO:00002006), including particulate matter (ENVO:01000060) such as... | depth 5 m
CCGTCCCTGGCCAAACAGCTCCCTCCAGGCCCCGCCCTTGCCCCGCTAACTGAGCAGCGTCACCGCCACCTTGGACAAGCAAGACCAGCCGCTTGCGGCTGGCACGCCGAAGGCGGCCCGAAGGGTGAGTGGCAACGCCACGAATCAAGTAGAACGCCCAACAGGGCGTCAGCGGCGACGGGAAATGGATCGGCATCGAGTCAATTCCCGCTATTCCGCGAAGAACCTTTTTTTTGCCGGCGCCTGGGTGGTTATTCAGGAGTTCTCTGATTCGATTTATGAATTTTCGATGACAAAGCTTCGGTCACGGTGGGCTCGGTACGTCTAGAAAGTGTTAACTGGATCACCGATCTGAATGAGCGGTGGAATGATTCGGTTGTGGTGATTTTTTGGGGCGCCGCCTTTTGGGGTGGTCAGGCCACGGCCCGACGAATTGAGTACCGAGCTGATCCGATGTCCGACATTAAAAAAACCAGTGGGCGCCTTTGTATTTTTAAAACCGGGGGGGTGATTGCCTGCCTTCTATTGTCGCCGCTGCTCCACGCCCAACAACCGCTGGCCGCCGAGAGCCCACCAATGGCCACGGCAAAGCCGGCGCGGGTGACCATCAGTGAGTACATCGTGCGAGGCAACACGGTGCTCGGTACCCGGGAAATCGAAAAAGCGGTTTACCCCTACCTGGGGCCCGACAAAACCCTGGCCGATGTGCAAGGCGCTCAGCAATCGTTGCAGAAGGTCTATCAGGAAAAGGGCTACCAGTCGGTGTACGTGGAGTTGCCGGAGCAGCGTGTTTCCGGTGGCGTGGTCTACCTTCAGGTGATCGAGGTCACGGTGGGCCGGGTGCGGGTGGTGGGGTCGAAATACCACTCGCCTCTGGTGATTCGTCAGCAGGTTCCGGCGCTGACCGAAGGCGCGGTACCGGACTTTGAACTGGTGCAGCAAGAACTGACCCGGGTGAACCGCACTGGCAAACGCCAAGTGACGCCTTTGGTTAAGGACGGCAAGGTGCCCGGCACCATGGACGTTGATCTGGCGGTGCAAGATCAGACGCCATGGAGTGGCAGCCTGACGCTGAATAATGACTACAGCGCCGACACCGAGGAATTGCGCACCGTGGCCACACTCGGCCATTCCAATCTCTGGCAGCGCGGACACAGTGTCTCTTTGACCTTCTTCACCGCCCCCGAGGACACCGACAACGCCGAAGTCTGGTCACTGAGCTACAGCGCGCCCTTGACGGATCGCTGGCAGCTGCGGTTTTCCGGCTATACCTCGGACAGCGACGTTGCCACCGTGGGCGGCACCAATGTGCTCGGCAAAGGGCACTCCTATGGTCTGGCCGCGGTGTACAACTTCCCCTTTAACGGTGTTTGGGGGCATTCGCTGTCCGCTGGCTTCGACGTCAAGGAATTCGACGAGTCGTTGATGTTCGGGGGCGACGAAGACGATATCCCGCTGCATTACGTGCCTTTCACCTTCGCCTACAACGGCTATTTCTATACGGAAAAGACCCAGGGCTTTCTCAATCTCAGCCTGGTGACGGCCAGCGATGAAATCCCTGGTGGCACCAGCAACTGGCGGGAATTCGACTACAAACGCTATTTGGCCAGCCCGGATTTCTCGGTGTTCAAGGCCGATGTTGGCGTCGAACGACAACTCAGTGAATGGGTGCTGGCCAGCAAGATCAGTATGCAGGCGGCATCCGGACCGTTGGTTTCCAATGAACAATTCGCGGTGGGCGGCTCCGGTACCGTGCGCGGCTACCTGGCCGCCGAGCAGTCCGCCGACGATGGCTATCTGGCCAGCGTCGAGCTGCGCACTCCGAATCTGGCGTCCTGGTTTGGCAATCCCTGGACTTTGTTGCGCCTGCACGTGTTCGGCGAAGGGGCCCAGTTGTACCTGCGCGATGCGTTGCCGGATCAAGACGATGCGTTTGACCTGGCCAGTGTCGGGGTGGGCGGGCGCGCGGCGATTGGCGACTGGCTCAATGGTGGTATCGATCTGGGTTATCCGTTGATCGATGGGCCCAACACCGAAAAGTACGACCCGAGAGTGCATTTCAGTATCAGCGCCAGTTTTTGAGTGAAGAAAAAGTATCAGAGACCTAAACAAAACGCCTTATAGAGCTTGTTTTCCGGAGTGTCCAACCATGCAACAACGCCTGCTTGTGTTTCTCATATCCTGCCTGGGTGCGCTGTTGCCCACCCTGGCCCATGCCTGGTGGCAAGACGATTGGAGCTACCGCAAACAAATCTCCGTGGACACCACCCAGGCCGGCGCCGGGATTTCCGACCGGGTTGGCCGCATGCCACTGCTGGTGCGTTTGCATACTGGCAACTTCACCTTTGACGGCGTGCAGGAAAACGGCGCGGACATCCGCTTCGTGGCCGCCGACGATGAAACCGTTTTGCCCCACCGCATTGAGAGTTTCGACGCGCTTCTGGGCGTCGCTTACATCTGGGTCGATGTGCCCGAGGTGCAGGGCGGTGAGCGCCGCGACATCTGGATGTACTACGGCAACCCGAACGCCCCGGCCAGCAGTGCCGGACAGAGTGTGTTCGATGCTGATTACGCCGCGGTTTATCACTTTGATGGCGCCGCCGGCGCACCCGCCAACGACGCCACCGCCTACGCCAACGAATCGCAAAGCCCGGTGCCGGCGCGCACCGCCGGCGTGATCGGCGAGGCGGCGGCCTTCGACGGTAACAGCGTTTTAACACTGCCGGCGTCGCCATCGCTGGCGATAGCGGCGGGCGGTTCGTATACGTTCAGCGCCTGGGTGCGCCCCGATCAGGGCGCTACGGAGCAACTGATCTATGCCCGTCGTGACGCTGGCAACACGCTGTTGATTGGGGTGAATCAGGGGCAGCCTTTCGTGGCGGTGAACGGTCAGCGTACCTCCGGGGCTCAACCGCTGGCCGTCGGCCAATGGCAGCACCTGGCGGTGACCGCCAATGGCCAGGAAGTAGTGCTTTATGTGAACGGCCATCGCGCGCAGGCGCTGGATATGGCGCTGCCTGCGCTGGCCACCGCCGCCACCCTGGGTGGGGAGGCGCCCGGCTCTGGCCCGGCAACACCCATGGAACAGCAAACGGACGACAACGGCGCCGCCGTGGAGCAAAGCGGACCGGCGACACCGGCGGTGATGGCCGGCAACTTCACCGGCGCCATGGACGAGGTTCGCCTCTCCAAACAAACACGTTCGCCGGCGATGTTGATGGCGGACGTACAGTCCCAGGGTCCGGATGCCGGCCTGGTGGCGTTTGGCGCCGACGAAGAGCAATCCGGTTTTGGCTTCGGCGCGCTGGGTTTTCTGCTCAGCGCGGTGCCCATCGATGCCTGGGTGATCATCGGCGTGTTGATGTTGATGATGATTCAGACCTGGGTGGTGATGTTCCAGAAGTTCCGTTACACAAGCCGCGTGGACGAAGCCAACGGCGAGTTCCGCGACGCTTTTTCCGAAGTGGGCACGCGGCTGGAACTGCTGGCCGACGACCGCGCTCTGGCCGAGCGGGTTCAGCACTCCTCCCTCTGGCATCTGTACCAGGTGGCGGTGCATGAACTGCGCACCCGCCGCGCCCTGGGTGCCGATACCCGTAGCATTTCATCGGAAACCCTGGAAGCGATTCGCGCCTCCATGGACGCCGTGCGCACCCGCCAGAACCGCGAGCTGGGTGCTCGCCTTGGCGTGCTCTCCAACGCCATCGCCGGTGGTCCGTACATCGGCCTGCTGGGCACGGTGCTGGGGATCATGGTGGTGTTCCTCGGTACCGCCATGGCCGGTGACGTCAACATCAACGCGGTGGCTCCGGGCATGGCGGCGGCGTTGCTCGCCACCGCCGCCGGTCTGTTCGTGGCGATCCCCGCGCTGTTTGCCTACAACCGTCTGAACGGCCGCAATCGCGACATCAGCTCCGACATGCGGGTGTTCCTGGACGAATTCGTAACCCGTCTCGCTGAAATCCACGGCGCCGGCCAGAACCCGGCGGTGGCTGCCGACGTCCCCCACCCCTCACGCAGCCCGGCACTGTAAGGAGAACGGCATGGCCTCGGTAAAGGCGTCGATGGACGACGATGAAATGGACGGCCCGGTGGATGGCATCAACATCACACCGCTGGTGGATGTGCTGATGGTGGTGTTGGTGATGTTCATCCTCACCGCCACCGCGCAGATCGCCGGCATCAAGGTGGATCTGCCCAAAGCCAGTGCCTCGGTATCGCTTTCCGAGAACAAGACCAAGGCGATCTCGGTGAACAACGACGGCCAGGTTTTTCTGGACGCCTACCCGGTCACGTTGCCGGAGTTGGAAGAACGGTTGCGCACGGAGAAAGCGCTTAACCCTGGCTTTCCAGTAATCCTGCGCGGTGACGCCACGGTCCAGTATCAGAAGGTAGTGGAGGTGCTGGATGTGCTGCGCCGTCTGGAGCTTTCGCAAGTCGGTCTGGTTACCGGAAAGCCGCGCTAAGGCCGTGAAATCAGGGAGCGGAGACAGTCATGTCGTTGCAGTCACCTCAATCCCGCGACAGCGGCCGGCGTTCCGCGAAGCGCCCGACAACACGGTGGACGAACACGGTGAATAGAAAAAAAACGCTGTGGCGTTACGCAACGTTGAGCATCGCTCTGGTGGCCTTTCTGCTGCTCGCCTGGCTGCTTTGGCAATGGGCCAACAATCAGTCCGGGGTGCGCCGCGAGGTGCCCAAGCAGCAGATGATTATTCCGTTACCGCCGCCGCCACCGGAGCCGGAAGAACAGCCAGAGCCGCCGCCGGAACCGGAACAGAGAGTGGAGCCGGAACCCGAACCGGAACCGACGCCGGTGGAAGAGCCGACCCCGGAGGAGCCGCCGTCGCCGGCGGACGATCTTGCCGAGGCGATGCAGATCGACGGCGAGGCCCAGGCTGGCAACGACGCGTTCAACATCGCCGCCGGGGGCGGCTCTGGCATGGCTGGCTCCGGCGCGGGACGAATCGGCAACGCCACCTATGGGCAGTACCTCTCGTACGCGTTCCAGAAAATTCTGCGCGAGGATGAAGCGATCCGTCATCTCAGTTACCGGGTGCGGGTCAACCTTTGGCTTGACCAGGATGGCCAGGTGACCCGGGTGGAGCTGTTGAAATCCAGCGGCGATCAGGATGTGGACGAAAAAATCATCGCCGCGCTGCGTGGCACCACCGCGCTTGATCAGAAGCCGCCCCCTTCCTTGACGTTGCCGGTGCGTATGTCGTTGCAGGGACGGCGGCCGGGCTAGGCGGGACTCAACCATCTAAAGACCAACAGTTTCAGGAGCAGCAAGCGATGAACAAGAAACACAAGGCGTTCCTTGCGCTGGCCATGGCGGCGGCGTTGACCGCCCAGACACATGCACAGAGCGCCGCCGGCACGCCGCCGTCCGGCACCACCGTGCATCTGATTCGTCTTCTGGTCGAGCAGGGCGTGCTCACCGGCCCGCAAGCCGAAGCATTGATGCGCCAGGCTGAGGAAGAAGCGCGTACCGCCAGCCGGCCGGCGCCGCCGGAGGTCCGTGAAGGCGATGTGCGGGTGCCCTATATCCCGGAGACCGTACGAGACGAAATCCGCGCGGAGCTGAAAGACGACGTGATCGCGCAAGCCAAGGAAGAAAACTGGGCGGCGCCGAATACCTTTCCGGACTGGGTATCCCGGGTCAAGCTGTTTGGCGATGTGCGGGTGCGCAACGAGTCGCGCTTCTTCGCTGGAGACAACAGCGATCAAATCACTGACTTCGCCGAGTTTAATGAACAACAGTACGACGTTAGCGAAGGGTTTCTGGCGGAAACGCCGTATTTGAACACCCGGGAAGACCGGGAAAATCTGCTGCGCATTCGTGCCCGTTTCGGTCTGGAAGCGGCGCTCACCGACACCTGGAGTGCCGGCGTGCGGCTCGCCACGGGAAGCAGCGACAGCCCGGTGTCCACCACCCAGACGCTGGGAGGCGGCCTCAACAAGAAAGACATCTGGCTGGATCAGGCCTGGCTGGCCTGGACGCCGGGGCCCTGGCGTTTCGTCGCTGGCCGTGCCAGTAACCCCTTTGACTCCACCGACATTCTTTTCTCCAACGACCTTAACTTCGACGGCTTTTCCGCCGGCGTTTCGGGGCTGAAGATCAGTGACCGGGCGGCGGTGTTCGGAACGCTCGGTGCCTTCCCGATCGAATACACCTCCGATTCGTTCCCATCGCAGAAAAGAGATAAGGCGGAGAGTGATGACAAGTGGTTGCTGGGCGCCCAGTTGGGCGTCGACTGGCGCTTCAGCACCAACAACAACCTGCGCATGGCGCTTGCTTATTACGACTTCAACAACATTCGTGGCGAGCGTTCCTCGGAATGCGTGTTGTATCTGGATGACACCACTTGCGACAGCGACGGCTCCAGCCCGGCGTTCATGCAAAAGGGCAACACCGTCTTCCTGCTTCGTAATATCGCGCTGAACCCGGGCGACCCGGCCAGCACCGCCATGCCGCAACTGGTGGGGCTGGCGTCGGAGTTTCAATTGTTCGACCTGAATCTGCAGTGGGACACCGCGGTGTTCGGCGGCTACAAACTGCGCCTTGCCGGCAACTACATTTACAACCAGGGCTACGACGAAGGGGAAATGTCACGGATTTCCGCCGGCAATATCGTTAATAACTTCGATCAGAACGGCGCATTGGAAAGTGGCCGGGATGCCTGGATGGTGCACACCGTGTTCGGCTCTTCCCTGGATCTGTCGCATAGCGGCGATTGGAATGTGTTCCTGGGCTACAAATACATCGAGCCGGATGCGCTGCCGGATGCCTTCAATGATTCCTCATTCCACCTCGGTGGCACCAACGCCAAAGGCTATTACCTGGGGGCCGGCTACGCGCTGGCGGATCGTCTCTACGCCCAGGGGCGCTGGCTGAGTTCCGAAGAGGTGTATGGGCCGCCGTTGGCCATTGACGTTCTGCAAATCGAATTAAACGCGCGCTTCTGATCGCGTCGACAAGAGCGAGTCAAAAGCGGGTCAGGAAAGATTGAGGGAAAGATTGAGGAGAGTGGCGATGGTTTCGAGAACAATCCGGGCGCGATGTTGGTGTCTGTTGTTGGCCCTGACGTTGACACCGGTGGCCTGGGGTCAGCAGCAGGAAAGTCTGGAGACGCGCTTGCGCGCGGAGTTGCGCTCCACCACCCAACAGCTTCGTGACCTGCAGTCGCGCCAGACGGGGCTGGAAGCGGCCCGTGTCAGCGCCGAGGCGCAGCGCGATAGCGCGCGCGCCCGGGCTCAACAGTTGCAGGCGCAACTGGACGCCGCGCGCGGCACGCTCAAGACCCAACAACGCAGCTCTCAAGCGCGCCTGACCGCCAGCCAGGAGCGCACCGACCAGATGCGCGGCGCCTATGATCAACTGCTGACCCTGGCCCGTGAGAAAGAAGCGGAGCGGCTGGCCTTGCGAAAGGTGGTGCAAGAGCGCTCCGAGTCATTGCAAACCTGCGTCGCCAGAAACAGCGAACTCTACGACGCCGGCCGTGAAATTCTCGACGCCTATCAGAGCCTGGGGGCGGGCAGTCTGTTCAAGATGCGCCAGCCGTTGGCGGCGTCCGCGCGGGTCAGGTTCGAGAACAACGCCCAGGCAATGGGCGACCGTCTCTACGACAACCAGGTTCAGGTGGTGCAAGCGCCAGCCGAAGAACAAGCCCGCCCGCGAGGCGTGGAACCCGAGCCGCACCAGACACCCGCCAGCAAAGAGTGATTGCCATGAGTGAAAACAACCCGATGATCGAGGTGGTTCGCCTTCAGGAACTGGCCGAGCTGCTCCGCGAAGCCGGTTACCGCACCAACGAAACCGAGCAGAACGGCGTCAAGCAACTGCTCAGCGCCAGCCAGGGCATTGGGTTCGCCTTGCGGCCGGGCAACGCCGCCAGCGAACCGGATGCGCTGTTGGACTTCACCTTGAGTTGCGCGTTGCGGATTCAGGGCGAATTGCCGGACACCACCGTAGGCACCTGGAACCAGACCAAGCGATTCAGTCGCTTAAGCCGGCACGGCGATTTCCTGGTTCTGGAGATGGACGTGATCGTCGCCGGCGGCGTCGGCCAGGCTCACTTGCGCGCCAGCATTGAACTGTGGGATCGGCTGTTGCAGGAGTTTCTGTTGTATTTGCGCAATCAGCACGGCGCCGGAAGCGGTTCATCCGAGACGGATCAGGCGGCCGCGCGGGAACAGCAAACCGATCAGGCCTGAGTGCACCGTGGACCCGCTTTGGCGGGCACGGTTACGCGCTTACGCGCAGCACGCTGGCACGCAACACGCTGACACGCCAAACCGTGGCCCGCTTGTCGTTCTCGACGGCATGCATTGCGGTTGGCGGCTGGGCGTTGTTCCGAGGCTCCCTAGCTGATGATCAACACACCGCCGGGCAGCGCGCGTACGTTGGCGCCGTGCACTTCCCGCACCAGGGCGGCGAAGTCTTCGAGCTTGTCCAGCGACAGGTACGCCTGTACCGGAGTGCGGCCAAGGGTTTCGTCGAGCAGCACGATACGGCCAGGGCGGTATCGATTGACCTCCTCCACCACTTGCTTCAAGGGGGTGCCGTCGAACACCAGCATCCGTTGCCGCCAGGCACTGACGCGATCCGGGTCCACCGAGCGTACCGGCGTGGTGCGGGTTTGGTTGTAGACGATTTGCTGGGGCGGACGCAACTGCGCGCGATGGCGGCCATGATCGACGATGACTTCCCCTTCCAGGCAGGTGACACGAACGCGGTCGTCGGTGTAACGAATATTAAAGCGCGCGCGGCGGGCTTGAACGCTGCCGTTTCCCGCGGTGACGGTGAACGCGCCGGCGGTGCTGATTTCGGTCTCGCCGGTATTGAGAACCAGGCCAGTGACGCGGTCACGCTGGCGGGTCAGATCAATGCTGGTCTGGGTATTCAGGCGCAGCGTCGCCGAGTTGGCCAGCACCACCTCCCGCTGCTCGCCGGTTTGCGTTGACAGATCAGCGGACAAGGCGTCGATGCGGGGCCAGAGATCCAGCGGCGAGCGCAACGCCGCCCAACCGACCGACGCGGCCAGCGCGCCGCCGAGAAAGGCGCGGCGGGTGAGGCGGGCCTGCCGGGCCGGGGCCAGCGGCGTCACTTCTTGCGGGGTTTCGCCGCTGGCCTTCTGGACGCCCTGCCAAACCCGCCGGCAATGGGCGAACGCCCGGGCATGGGCCGGGCTGCGCGCGCACCAGCGCCGAAAGGCATCGCCGTCGGCGGCGGTGGCCTGGCCCGAGGCCAGACGAATTACCCAGTCCTGGGCTTCCCGCGTGATCCGATCCGTGTGTGCGGCGGGGAAAGTGGAGTGGTTGGTCATGATGGCCTTTTGCTCTTTGGCCCAAAACGTTGAATGTAATCCCGATCCAGCCGCTGACAACAATGCTGGAGGCCGGCGCGCAGTTCTTTTTCCACGGTGCGCAGGGAAACGCCGAACTTTCTGGCGATGTCCGCGTGAGGAATATCATGCAGCCGGGCGGCGGTGACGATCGCCCGCCGCCGGCGCGGCAGCTCCGTCAACGCGCGGCGGAATAAACGAATTTCCTGTTCTCCGAGGGCCTCGCGGGCCGGATCGGCCAGCTCGTCGGCCATCAGGTAGAGATCCTCCACCTCGTCCAGGGTCATCAGCCGGGCGTGTTTGCGGCGCTGTTCTTCGGCCACGTTCAGCGCCACCCGGAACAGGTAGGCGGCGGGGTGGCGAACGCTGGTTTCATCATGAAGAGCGCCGAGGCGCAGCCAGGTTTCTTGCAGGGCGTCCTCGGCCAGTTGCCGGGAGCCGAGGCGGCTGCGCAGCCGCTGGCTGAATTCATCGTAGCGCAGAACGAGAAGGTCGCGCAGAGGCTGGCTCAGGGTATCAGGCACGCTCAATCCCCCTGCTCGCCAGCACAGGGCGACAGGCTCGGTGGCGACGGACGCAACAGCAGGGTAAGTGGTTGCGCCAGGCCGGTCGGTGGTGCGTTCAGTCGAGCGCCGGCAAGGGCGGCGCGCACCGGTTCGGCGCGATCAGCGGCCTGCTCGGAATCCAGGGTGTGGACGCGCTCCACCCGGCCGTCCGCATTGATCCACAACTGCAGGCCCAGCCGGTAATGGCCGAACTGGTCCGGTTGCCGCTGGCAGAGAATCCGACTCACCTGCTCTTGCACCTGGCGGGCATAGGTCGGTGGCACCACCGAAACGGAGGGCGCCGGCGCCGGCTTGGCGGCGGTGGACGGGCGCGCGATCAACGTCATCGAGGACGTGCCGATACGCCGGGCGTCCAGACCGGTGCCTTCCAGTAATCGGCCCAGGGCATCGACCGGCGTCAGCCGGCCGCGTACCGGAGCAGCGCTTTTATTTTTTATCAGATCGCTGGTTACCAAGATCGATATCCCCGTTCGTTCGCTGAACCGTTCAAGAGCCCGCGGTAGTGGCTGCGCCGCGACATCGAAAAACAATCGCATTGGCGGTGCCGCCTGGCCCGGCGTCATCAGCACCAGCACCAGGCCAGCCGTCGCCAGGCGTAGCAGCGAGGCATTCACCGGACGGCGTGCAAGGGCGATGTTCGCCACGAAAAAAACAACGTGGTCATAAGGGCGCGGCGGAATAGGTGTGAATGGTCAATTTGCCATCATGGGCGTCTTTTGTGACGGAAAAATGGCAAAACCGTGCGCTCTTGCCGTTTTTCGCGGTCTTGGCCATCGATGAATTTTTTATGAAAAAGCGGCAATCGTGGCGGCTGTTAATCATCTAGTTCCTTGAGTCGATCCAGAATTTCAGTGCCCCGTAGAGAGAGCCGTTTCCATGCTGATAAAAAAAGCCGTCCCGTCGAAGCCGCCGGTGAACCGTTCCGATGCCCGCGCTTTCTTTGCGCTCAAGCCGTTGGCTCACGCGGTGGCCTTGATGCTGACGGTGAGCGCGGCGCAGGCCGCGCCCCGGCCGATGAGCGCGGACTGGTTCGCCGCCAAGGCGGCGGCCCGCGCCGCGGCCACGCAAACCGGCCGCCCTTCGTCGGCCGGGGCGATCTCTCCTCAGCTTCAGCAAGAGCGGGCCAGGGTGCGCCTGCAGCGCTCCATCGATAATCTGGCCCACACCGCCGGCACCATCGCCGCTCAGCGGGCTGCTCAGGACGCGGCGAGGAAAGCGGCGCAGGCGGCGGCAGCGAACATCGCCGCCGGGCTCGCCGAAGGCGGTTTGAAAGTGGACACCGACTCGCTCACCGCCGGTTGGTTGAACGCCAAGGACCCGACGCAATCGGTGAAAGACGGCCACACCACGGTGAATATCGAGCAGACCGCGGACAAGGCGATTCTCAATTGGGAGACCTTTAACGTTAGCCGCGACACCACGGTGGATTTCCAACAGCAATCGAATTGGGCGGTGCTGAACCGGGTCAACGATCCCAATGCCCGGCCCAGCCAGATCCAGGGACAGATCAACGGCGATGGCACGGTGATGCTGGTGAACCGCAATGGCGTGGTGTTCAGCGGTTCCAGCCAGGTCAATGTGCGCAACCTGACGGCGGCGGCGGCGGAGATCACCGATCAGCAGTTCACCGAGCGCGGTCTTTACGGCAACGCCAATGGCGAGCAGGCCACCTTCACCGGTGCCAGCGGTGACGTCACCGTGGAGGCCGGCGCGCGCTTGGAGACCTCGGCACCGGCGGCCTCCACCGACGGCGGCGGCTATGTGCTGTTGCTCGGCCGGCAGGTGAACAACGCCGGCACCATCACCACTGATCGCGGCCAGGCCACCCTGGCCGCCGGCGACGATTTCTATATTCGCAAAGGCCGGGGCAGTGAACAGAACCAGGCCGCCACCACCATGGGCAACGAAGTGGCCGTGGGTCTGGCGCCGGACAGCGGCGCCGGCAAGGTCACCAACAGTGGCCTGATGGTCTCTGCGCAGGGCGACATCACCCTCACCGGCCACGATGTGCGCCAGCAAGGCGTGGCGATCGCCACCACCACCGTCAACCAGCGGGGCACCGTGCACCTGCTGAATTCCGCCAGCGACGCTGGCGGCCGGGTGACCCTGGGTGAGAACAGCGTGACCGCGGTGCTGATCGACGACAACGGCGACACCGCCCTGGACAGCCAGCGCCAGGCCCTGATCGACGAATCGGCACGGCTCGACCTTAATCGTGGCGCGGCCAGCACTGGCCGGTTCGACAATCTGGCCGACCTGCCGGATCGCCGTGACCAGTCCCGGGTGGAGATTGTCTCCGGCGGCGACGTGGTGTTCGAGGACGGCTCCATGAGCCTGGCCACCGGCGGCCAGATCGCGGTGGACGCGCAACAGCGGGTGCGCGTGGCCGAGGGTGCCGAAATAGACGTGGCCGGCGCGGTGGGCGTCAAGGTGGCGATGGAATCCAACAACGTGTTGATCGATGTGCAAGGCAACGATCTGCGCGATTCCCCGGATAGCCGCGATGACGGCGGGCTCAACAACGGCGATGTCTGGGTCGACCGCCGTGATCTGATTCTGGTGCCGGCGGGCACCGGCGGCTACGACACCGACCGCTGGTACACCGCCGGTGGCCTGCTGGAAGTGAGCGGCTATCTGGACACCCAGGGCCACCGCGTCGGCGAATGGGCCGCCACCGGCGGCACCGTGTTGTTGAAAGGCCAGCAGGTGGTCACCGAGCGGGGATCGGCGGTGAATCTCTCCGGCGGCTCCCTGGACGTGCAAACCGGCTACGTCAGCCAGACCTACTTAAAAGGCGCGGACGGCAACCTTTACAACGCCTCCAACGCGCCCGGCTATATGCTCTATACCGGCCTTTACCGGGGCTATGAGCGGGTCAGTGAGCGCTGGGGCCGCACCGACACCTATCGCAACCCGTTGGTGATGCGCGAGCAGCGCCTGGAAAACGGCTACACCACCGGCCGTGACGCCGGGCAACTGATCGTCAGCGCGCCCACCGCGGTGTTGGAGGGCGACATCATTGCCGAGGTGCACAACGGCGAACGGCAAAACCGCGCCCGAAACGACGGCCTGGACGGCTACCGGCAAGCGCAGAACAGCGTTGCCCGGGGCGGCCGTCTGCTGGTCGGCGATTACGACGCCGCCGGCCTGCGCGGCGGTTTCGACTCCGACGTGCGCATCGGCGACATCGAAGACATCACTCCCGGGCTGGCGCCGGACGCCGACCTGGGCGAGCGGGCGGGCACCGTGTGGCTGGACGCGCAACGGTTGTCCGCGCAGGGCCTGGGCGGCCTGGACCTGGTGTCCGCCGGCCGCATCGCCGTGGAACGGGATGTGACCCTGGCGGCGGGCGCGCAGATGCGCCTGGCCTCCGGCCAGGTGGACGTGGACGCCACCGTCACCGCCGCCGGCGGTGATCTGATCCTGACCAACATGATTGATGTGCGCAACGCCGGTGGCGGTGCGCGGCAGGTGGTTCTGACCGGCGCCGATGGCGACACCCATGTGCGCCTCGGGGCGGAAGGGGTGCTGGACGCCCGGGGCGTGTGGAGCAATTCCCTGCAAAGCGGTTCCTCACTGGTCGATCTGGCCTATCGGGACGGCGGCAGCGTGACGCTTTCCGCCACCCATAACGTCACCGTGGAGGCGGGCAGCCTGATCGATGTCTCCTCTGGCGCCGGGGTCGATGCCGACGGCGAGCTGGTGGGCGGCCGGGGCGGCGACATTACCCTGCGCGCCAACGTTGCCGCGACGCAAGGCGGCGGCGAGAACCCCAGCGGCATCCTGACCCTGGATGGCGAGTTGCGTGGTTATGGTGTCGATGGTGGCGGCACCCTGACGTTGGAATCCGGCCAGGCCATCGTGGTGGGCGGCCAAGGTCTGCAAACCAACGGGGTGCTGTCCGCCGGAGAAACCGCGCCGGTGGATCTGACCTTGCTCGAGGAACTGGTGATCGCCGCCGGTGAAACGCTGCCCTTTGATTACCAGTACACGCGCACCTCGGCGAGCCCTGGACAGCCGCTGGGCGACAGCCCGATCACCATCAGCCCGGCCGCTCCGCTGACCCTGGCGGCGGCCTGGACGATACCGGCGTCCGCCACCGGCACGTTCCGGGTTCTGGTTGGCAACACGGTGTATGGCTCGGGCAGCACCGTGCCGGCGGGGGCGACCATCACCAATGTGGTGCCGCCCACCGCGGGCACTTTGCCGGCGGATTACCGGGTGCCGGCGGACGCCTTCCCCAATGGTATTCCGGTGCAGGCGAGCTCGGCGGTGTTGCTCGCCGGCACGCCGTTGCCCAGCGACATCACGTTTACGCCGGGTCAGACCTTGGCGGCGGGCACCATACTGAGCCGGGATGTGCGTGTTCGGCCGGTGGTCGGCCTGGCCGAGGAACGGTTCCAGCTCGGCTTTTCAAACTATCAGATAAACGGCCACCGTGGCGTGCGGGTGGCCGATGGCGCCCAGGTCGAGGTAACGATGCCGGTGTATCGGTTCCGGCCGGGGGCAAGAGGCGCGGACACCCGGGAACAGGCGCTGGAGCTGTGGACTCTGCCGCTGTATCAACCAGTGGCTGACGACGGCAAGGCGGTGCGCCGGGGGGGCGCCAGTGTGACGCTGACGGCGTTGCGCAATGGCGTGCCCGCATCGATTGCAGTGGGTGCCGGTTCGACACTGGCGGTGGATCCGGGCCAGTCGATTTTGCTCAATGGCCGGCAGACCACCGTGGAGGGCACGCTGCGGGCCCAAGGCGGGCGCATCGATATCCTCAATCCGCTCACCGATGCGACCAGCCAGGCGGGCGCGCCGGGAAGCTCGATCTGGATTGGCGACCAGGCGCTGTTGGACGCTTCCGGTTATGCCTATGTGGCCACCGATGCCCGTGGCCGTCGTTATGGAGAAGTGCTGGACGGTGGTCAGGTGACTCTTGGCAGCGCCGCCCCGGAAGATTTCGGCGAGTTCGATGTTTACGACCTCAACAACCAGTTCGTGATCGTGCGTGATGGCGCCGTGATCGATGTATCTGGTGCCCACGCGGAATTGGATCTGGGCAAAGCACGCCCCACCACCGTGGCCGGCAACGCCGGAGGGTTGGCGCTGCGTTCCAACGCCGGTATTTACTTCGATGGCGAGTTGCGCGCCCAAGCCGGCGGCGAAGGGGCAGCGGGCGGCGCTCTGGAGGTGATGCTGGAAACCCTGCCGACCTCGGCTGAATCAGGCATCGAACGCCAGGCTGAACTGCGCAATATCATTTTGGGCAACGCCCTGGAATCCGGTGCGCCGCAAGATCTGCAGGCAGGCAAGGACGACCCGGGCCTGCGCTTTGGCCAGGCCCGTTTCGACACCGGGGACATCGTCCAGTCGGGGGTCGACAGTCTGTCGCTGTGGGCGCGTGACGCGATTCTGTTCCAAGGCGATACCGACTTGCGGTTGGCGCGCCAGATATCCCTGAGCGCCGCGGTCATCGGCGCGGCGCCGGACACTCCGGACATCACGGTGGATCTGAGCGCGCCCTACGTGAATCTGGCCGGTCGAACCACCCTGCCGGCGCCGGCGGACAGCAATAATCCGGGCACGGCGCCGTTCTTCGTTTACCACCCGGACACGCCGCTGTCCGCCACCACGCACGCCGACAGCCGGTTCCGGGTGCGCGCGGATTTGATCGACCTGGGTTGGGGGGCGCTGACGTTTGGTGGTCAGGGCACGCGGGGGTTGGTTGGCGGGCAGAACGAGGCGGTGGATCTGCCCGGCTTCGCAGCCGTGGAGCTGGACAGCCAGGGCGATCTGCGCCTGGATAACACGGTGTTGATGGCGGAAAAAGAGCTGCACCTGATCGCCGAGCGCATCTACCCGACCACCCACAGTGTTAACGTCATTCGCGTGGGGATTGGCCAGGGCGGACGTTTGGGCGACCCGGTGGAAGGGGCTGTTCTGCGGCTCGGCCGGCATGGTGAAGGGGTACCGGAAGTGCCGCCGTCGGCGTTTGGCTCCTTGTATCTGCAAGCACCGGAGATTGATCATGCCGGCGTATTGATGGCGCCTCTGGGCACCATCGGCCTGATTGGTGGGTCCAGGGACGTGGATCTGCGACCGCTCAAGTTCACGCCTGCCGTGATACCGGTCTATTTATCCGATCAGGAGGTCGCCGCGACCTTGCACGAAGGCAGCGTGACCTCCATCAGCGGCGCCGGGCTGACCCTGCCCTATGGGTACACCACCGACGGGATAAATTACTTCTACAATGAAAAACAGATCAGCTTTGATCAGCCGGGAACGACCAATTCCGAGCAGGCTCAGCGTGTGTCGGGCGGCATCCGGTTTAGCGCCGCCACATTATTGGTTGAAGACGGCGCGCTGATCGACACCTCCGCCGGCGGCGTGTTGCAGGGGGTGGGTTATCGCTCCGGGCGCGGCGGTTCGGTGGATATTCTGCACACCGCCCTGGCCAATGCCGCCCCCTGGCACACCGGCGCCGGTGACAACCCGGTGTACGCCATTGTCGCCGGCTTCAACGGTGACGCCGCGCCCCTTGACCCGGCGCTGGCCGGACCCGGCCAGTTGGGCCGCCAGATCACCATCGGCGCGGGCGTGCCCGGCCTGCCCGCCGGCACTTACACGCTGCTGCCCGCGGAGTACGCGCTGCTGCCCGGCGGGTACCGGGTGGAACTGGGCGAAAGCACCCGCTATGGCACCGCCGTGACCGCCCACCCGGCCCAGGGGCTGTACACCGCCACCGTGCAAACCGGCCTGGCCAACAGCGGCATTGTCGCCGCCGAGCCGCGGCTGGCCACCATCATGGCCGGTGACACCGTGCGCCGGTACGGCGATTACGACGAAACCACCCTGAGCCAATGGGTGGCGGCGAAGCAGGCCCAGTTTGGTGCGGCCCGCATTGCCAACATGATTCCCGAAGACATCCGTCCTTTGCTGATTGACCTCGGTTACGCCGAGCCGGGCGCCGACGATGCGTTCCGGTTCCTGGGTGAGCTACGCAGTGATCGGGTGGCCGGCGGCAGTGGCGGGCTGGTTGCTTTGCACGGGGCCAACCTGGAGGTCATCAGCGAGATCGGCACCGGCACCGCCGACCGCATCAGCCTTCTGGATGACGATCTGAATGGTTTTGGCGCGACCGTGTTGGGATTGGGGATTAATGGCGCTCAAGGCCACTCTGATCCGGGCAATTCGGTGGTGCTGCGATCTGGCTCGACCCTGCGGGCCGGCACCGTCTTACTGGGCGGTTCAAGTAATGACGGCGAGTCGGTGCGGGTGGAATCCGGCGCCACCATTGATACACGTGGTTATGACGCCTCCGGCTGGACCGCGCAAAACGGCTTTGTATTGGAGCCCCTTGAAGATCAGGCGTTGCTGGCGGTGAGCAACGACCTGATGACGTTCGGCGGCGTCCGTGGCGAGGGGCGCCTGCGTGTCGAGGACGGCGCCGGCCTGTACGGCGAGGGCTCGGTGGCGTTGCTGGCGCCCGGTGGCGCGGGTATCGGCAGAATCGGGCTGGCCGCCAAGGACCTGCTGCTGGGCGTGGAAAGCATCAATATCGGCACCGATCAGGCCCTTGAACAGGCGTCGGCCGGCGGCGTGCTTTCCGCGGGCTGGCGTCTGACCCAGGGTCTGCTGGACGATCTGTTGCAACCCGCCGAAGGCGCCGGTGTCGAGCGCCTGAGTTTTCAGGCCGCTGACTCGATCAATTTCTTTGGTCCGGTGGCGTTGGACACCTACGACGCGGACACCGGCGAATCCCGCGCCGATTTGCGTTTTATCACGCCCGCCATCTACGGCCTGGCCGGCGATGGCGAGAGCGCCAGTATTCGCACCGACCAGTTCACCTGGAGCGGCCTGGGCTTTTTAGAAAGAATCAACGGTGTTCTTGAACCGGTGGCCGGGCAGCCCGGCCCGGTGATCGACGGCGGCGCCGGCACCGGCAATGGCGGCTTCCGGGTGGACGCCAACGAGGTGCGATTTGGATTTAACGGCCCGCTGCTGGACGAGACCGCCAACCTCACCCTGGAGCGGCTGATGCTGGGCTTCCAGGACGTGCAATTCAACGCCCGTGACCGCATCACCAGCGAACGCAACAGCAGTCTTGCTGTGTATCAGAGCGCCCTCGGCGAGGGCCAATACCAGGGCGGCAACCTGACCTTGAATGCCCCGGTGCTGACCGGCCAGGCCGGCTCGGACATGACCTTCCGAGCCGGCGGCACGCTGACGGTGGCGCGCCCGGACGGCGCCGAACCGCTGGATCGTGATCAACTGGAGCTGGGCGGGCGGCTGGCCCTGGACGCCAACCGGGTGCGCATTGATGGCACCGTCGCCGCGCCCAGTGGCCGCATCGAAGTGCACGCCGACCAGGACGTGGAACTGACCGAGGGCAGCGTGCTCGACGTGGCTGGCCGGGCGGTGGAATTCTTCGACGTGACCCGGCACAGCTTTGGTGGTGACCTGGTGCTGGAAAGCCGCCAGGGCGACGTGCGCCAGGCCGCCGGCTCGACACTGGACGTGTCCGCCAGCGGCAGCGACGCCGGCGTGCTCAAAGTCACCGCCGCCCACGGCGCCGTCGCCCTGGACGGCGACCTGCGGGCGCGGGCGGCCGGCCAGGCCGACACCGGTTTCGAGGGCGGCACGATCCAGCTCGAAGGCCTGACCATCGCCGATTTCGTCGGTCTCAACCAGCGCCTCGGCGACGGCGGTTTCGATTACCGCCGCGACTTCACCGTTGGCTCCGGCGATCTGGTGATCGGCGATGAACTGCGCGCCCGCCACCTGTCGGTGACCGCCGACGGCGGCAGCCTGACCGTGGCCGGCACGGTGCGCGCCGGCGGCCAATACGCGGGCAGCCTGCGGCTGGCCGCCCGCGACGATCTGGTGATCGACAGTGGTGCGGTGCTCGACGCCAGTGGCGACCAACTTAAACGCGACAGCCAGGGTGACGCCATCGAGGGCAGCAACCGCGCCACTCTGGATCTGACCACCCGGGAAGGGCGGTTGGTGCTGGCTGACGGTGCCACCCTGGACGTCAGCGCCGGTGGCGAGGCGCGCGGCGGCATCAACCTGAACGCGCCGCGCCTGGGCGGCGCCACCGGCAACGACGTGGCCGTGGACGCGGCGGGCGGGCTTACCGTGCGCGGCGCCAAAAAAGTGGCGGTGAACGGTTTCTGGACCTATGACGATGCCCCGCTGGACCCGGAAGACGACACCACCCAGATCATCGATAAGGATTACCTGGACCAGCTCGACCAGGACAGCACCGCCTTCGTTAATGGCGCGCTCGCCAACGCCCGATTGTTGGAACGTCTGGCCGGCCTGCGCGACGTCGCCGGCGATGCATTCCAGTTGCGCCCCGGGGTGGACATCGTCTCCGCCACGCCGGACGGCAATCTGCGCGTCGCCGAGGGTCTGGATCTAGCCGGCTACCGCTATGGCCCGGACGTGGACGCCGATGTGCGCGGTTCCGGAGTGGCCGGGGTATTCAGCCTGCGCGCCGGCGGTGACCTGACCGTCAATGGCGATATCAGCGACGGTTTCGAGGTGCCGCTGACCAGCCCGGACAGTGAGTACTTTCTGGACTTCGAACTGGAGCCGGGCCAGGTGAACGGCTCCAAAATCCTGCTCAGGGACTTAACCGTGCCGCAGGCGTTGACGCTCGCGGCGGGTTGGGCCGTCGCCAGCGCGCAAGGCCCGCTGCCCTTTGATGTGATGCCGGCACGTTTGTCTATCCGCGCGGGCAGTTCCGTGGATCAGGACGTGGTGATTGCCGCGCAGATGCTGATTAACGGCACGCTCAATGCGGACATAACTCTGCCCAACGCGGTGAGCGACCTGCGCACCGGGGTGGTGTATGGGCCCGGAGTGGTGCCCGCGGGTACCACCATGCTGCTGTTTGCCCCGGCGGGCACCCGCTTCCAGGCTGGTTATGTGTTCTCGGCGACAGCGTCGATCCAGCCAAGGTTGCTGCCGGCGGGCACCGACCTCTCGCCTTACCAGGTCAACGCCGGCCTCGGCGCGGAAGTGACCCTGGCCGCGGGCGCGACCTTACCGAAAGGTTTTCAGTTATCCAGTTTGAAAAGCGCTGATGCGGTGGAACAGAACCTGATGGCCTTGGCGCCGGTATTGGAACAGGGCCGCGAATCCTGGGATCTGCGTTTGGTGGCCGGTGCCGATCTGGCGTCCGCCAGCAGTCGGGCGGTGCGTGCCGACGCGCTGGCGGGTGATCTGGTATTGAGCAACCCGGCTCCGGAGCGGGCACTGATCGTCACGCCGGGCGCCGGCGATCTGTCAGTGAGCAGCGTGAACGTGATTCGGACCGGGGTGGGCAATCTGGAACTGATCGCGGCGCGGGATTATCGGCATGATTCCCTGTTTGGCGTGTACACCGCCGGTGGCGCTCTGCCCGACAGCGACACCCCGCCGGTGGCGCGCCCCGATGGCGGCGTGTTCGGCGCCGGCTACGATAACTATCAGGGCTCGGCGGCGGTGACCGATGTTCAGGCCGGCTTTTTGACCGGTGGCGGCGATGTCCTGGTCAGTGCCGGCCGCGACCTGAGCGGCTATAACGGTGGTGACCGGCCGACCTCGGACTGGCTTTGGACGCAAAACCCGCTGGCTTCCGGTGAGCAATCGGCCTGGTGGATTCATTCGGGCACCTATGTAAAAGACGGCTCTGTGCAGGGGCGGGCGGAATACTCCGTTTTCTCCGGCATCGGTGCCCTGGGCGGCGGCAATGTCACCCTGTTTTCCGGCCGTCACCTGGGCGCCGACCGCACCGACCTCTACGTGAATGGCGGCCTGAACGTGGTGGTGGGCGCCAGTGGTTGGCGTGGGGCGGATGGCGAGGTGAGCCAGGTCGGTGGCGGTGACTTGCGGATCGACGCCGGCGGTGCCATTAATCCAGTGCTGGGCGGCCCGGGCAGCAAGGTCACCAATCTACGTGGTGATATCCAGGTCAGAGCCGGGGAGATCGGCCGAACCTGGCAGACCTTTGCTCCGCCTTCCAACAATACCGACCCGAGACCGGACGACCTCATCGCTCAAGCCCCGGCGCTCCTTTATGGCCGGTTGAACATCGTGGCCGGTGACGCCACTGCCCGGCTTCTCAGTGTCGGGGATCTGGTGTTGTCCATGGTCAATCCCTTGGCGGGCACGGGCCTGGACCTGCGAGCGGATCGCAGCGGCGTTACCGCGTTTTCCGCCGGCGGGGATGTGGCGCTGGGAAGGGGCCAGACACCGTCGTCGCTGAGCCTGGTGGCCAGTGAGGGGTCCATTTATGGCGCCGGCGCGCAAAGTGCGCAGGCTCAGGCTACGGTGGTGCGCGGCTCCCTGGAGGGGACAACGGAGTTGCTGGCGGCCGATTCCATCTATCATCTCGGCCTGGGCATCGAAAGCCACCCGGATGCCCCGGGTGTGGCCGGGCTGGAGCCGGCCCGATTCTATGCGGTGAGCGGCGATATCTACGGTTTGGATTATGGCTTCCTCAGGCCGCCTGAGTCAGCCAGTGATAACGGGCCTTCGTTGCTTGGGCGCCCCGCCTGGATTCGCGCGGGTCGGGATATCGTGGACCTGGGCCAGGTTCCGGGCGCCTATTCCATTGGCGGCGCTACCTCCCAGATTGGAGCGGCCTTTGGGCATCATGCCGGCACCGATGTTTCCCTGATCGAAGCCGGCCGCGATTTGATTTTCATCAACGCCGTTGCTGTCGGCCCCGGCACCCTGGAAGTCACCGCCGGCCGCAATTTCTATCAGGCCGGCCAGGGCTGGGTCCGCACTGTCGCCGGGGCGTCGGATACCGTCGGCGGCGGTGCCGACATCGCCATCAACGTGGGCATGGGCGAGGACGGCCCGGACTACCAGGCACTGATCGACGCTTACCTGAACCCGGCCAATCTCGCCGACCCGGAGCGCCCCCTGGCGGACCAGCCGGACAAGGTGGTGAAAATCTATAACACCGAACTGCGCGACTGGCTGCTGGCCCGCTACGGTGAGGACGCCCTCGCCGACAGCGCGCCGCTGGACTATTTCGCCGCGCTGGCTGCGGAGCAGCAGCGTATCTTTCTGCGCGAGCTTTATTACGCGGAACTGCGCGCCGGTGGCCGCGAGTACAACGACCCGGACAGCGCCCGCACCGGCAGCTATTTGCGCGGCCGCCGCGTGATCGGCACCTTGCTGCCCAAGGTGGACAGCGAAGCCGGCACCTCCGGCTATCAAGGCGATTACACCATGTTCTCCACCGGTGGCGGTTCCGGCCTGGTGCGCACCGAAGGCGGCGGTAACATCCGCATGCTGGTGCCCGGTGGCGATCTCACCGTCGGCGTTGAAGGGGTGCGCCCGGAGAGCGCCGACAACGGCATTCTTACCCAGGGCAGCGGCGACATTCAGCTCTACACCCAGGGCGACATCGCGTTGGGGCTGTCGCGGATCTTCACCACCTATGGCGGCGACATTTTCGCCTGGAGCGGCGCTGGCGATATCAACGCCGGCCGTGGCGCCAAGACCACCCTGGTGTACACGCCGCCCCGGCGAGTCTACGACGACATCGGCAATGTGGCCCTGTCGCCGGCGGCGCCTTCCACCGGCGCCGGCATCGCCACCCTGGCGCCGATTCCCGAGGTGCCGCCCGGCGACATCGACCTGATCGCGCCGCTGGGTATCATCGACGCCGGTGAGGCGGGGATTCGGGTATCCGGCAACGTCAATATCGCCGCCTTGCAGGTGGTCAACGCGGAAAACATTGAGGTGCAGGGCGACGCCACCGGCTTGCCGGTGGTGGCGGCGGTCAATGTGAGTGCCCTGACCAGCGCCAGCAATGCCGCCAACAGCGCGGTGCAGGCCGCCGAGCAGGTTGGCCGGCGCTCCTCCAACCGGCCCTCGGTGATCACCGTGGAGATCCTCGGCTACGGCGAGGAGCGCCTGCAATCCGGCGGTAACCCCAGTGCCGGCGCCCGTTATCAGCCCCAGGGCCCGGTGCAGGTGCTCGGCGTTGGCCAGCTTTCCAACGGCGAAAGCGCGCCGCTGACCGACGCGGAGCGACGCAGTATGTTGTGATCCGAAAACTGATCCGGCAGCGTTGTTCGAGCGCCGCCGGATCGGAAAAAAAAACCAAAAAAAGAGGGGGGGACAGGGATGTTCTACGAACGCGATACCACCGGCCAGATTTTGTCCCTGGCGCGCATCACCACCCTGGCGCGGTTGCGTGTCGGGGTCGGATATCTGCTGGAAGCGCATGGCTTCCATTATTATGTGTTTACCTGCCACACCGTGGCACCGGAGGGCACTCGTACCTTGCGGTTGGGTAACCTGCCGGCGGGGGTGGATCCGCCGAACGCGCCGTTCAATGATGATCCCCTGGCGTGCTACGCGGCTCTGGAAACGCTGCCCATGGATTGGCGGACGCTGATGACGCTGCCCGATTATCAACAGCGCGGCTATCGGGTCACCATGGCGCGCCGTGCCCGCCATGGCCTGCGCAGTGGCTGCACCGTGCCGCTATTGCAAGGCGCCGGGGTGGTGGCCTGGCTGGACCTGGCCAGTGAGCGCAACGACGAAGAGAGCTGGAAGCGCCTCCGTGGCTATCTGCCTTATGCCACGCTGCTGGGGCGAGTGATTCTGGATAAGATTCGTCGCTTGAACGAGAACAACGCGGAACGCCCCGACAAGGTTGATGCCGTGGCGACAGGGCCGGCCGGTCAGCGGCTTGATGAACGTGAGCTTGCCTGTTTGCGTGCCGCCAGCGAAGGCCACCGCAACGGCGAAATCGGTGTGTTGCTGGGCATCAGTGAGCGCACCGTATCCAGCCATATTCACAATGCCTGCCAGAAACTCCATGCTCGCAATCGCCAGCACGCCATCACCAAGGCGCTGCTCTCCCGCCAGCTCACTCTGGAAGCCCCACCGTTATCACCCATGGACTTCGCCGCCGAATAGCGCGCTTCTTCACTTGAACACGCCCTCCCGCACACACCAGCTTACTGAAAACTGAAAACTGAAAACCGCCTCACCTTCCAACAAAAAAAGGGCGCTCCAATGAGCGCCCTCCGCACTTGCGTGCGTTCGATCTTCGGTTCAGTTAATGCAGGAAGCGGCAACGCTGGAGGCCGTCGCGCCGATGGCCAGGCGGGCAAAGCCGATGGGCAGAGAGCTGGTGCCGGCGACCACGGTATCCACCAGGGTCTCAAGGGCTTGCGGATCGGTGTTGCCATCGGTGTAGGTCAGCAGGTTGGTGACCGCGGCGATCGGATAGGCGCCTTGCAATTGCGCGGCGGGGTTGATCACCAGCAGGCAGTTGCCGTCGAGGCTGCTGTCCACCGCTTGCGTAGCCGGGAGACCGGTGAACGGATCAACATCGCCGAGAACCTGGCCGGTCAGAAGGTCGCTGCCGCTGTACTGAATCTGAGTGGTCTGAGCCGGGTCTTCGCCTTCCACGTCGGCGTAGTCCAGACCGGGTTCGGCCAGTACGTTGGCCAGGTTGGCGTAGCCCACCGACCAGCTCGCCGCGGAGACCGCGGTGATCACGCCACCATTACCGCTGGCGGGCGTGCCGGTTGCATAGTTGCCGATCGGTGCGGCGGCGGCGTAGTTCTCTTCGGTGTTGAAGATCACCTGGGAGACGTTGCAGTTGGAGGCCAGATACTGGGTAAAGGCAAACGAGGTGCCGCTGCCATCTGAGCGGTAAACCACGTTGATCGGCTGGTTCGGCCAGGTGGCGTTAACCTGATCCCAGGTGGTCACGGAGCCTGAGAAGATGTCACACACCTGGGCATTGCTCAGGTTGGGGCGATTGATCGGAGTGCCGAAGATGTCGTTGCCCAGATTGAGCGGCAGCGCGATCAGTGCACCCAGAGCCGGCACTTGCACCAGACCCTGGCGGCCAAGGCGAGGGCCATTCAGGAAGCTGCTGACGTCGCTGGCGGTCAGCGGCGCGTCGGAGCCGATGAAATCCGGGTCGGTCTGGCTGCCGGCGGCGCTGAAGCCCACCGGGCTGGCGCTGTAGTCACGGCAATCGCCGTTGGCGTCCAGGCCGTTCGCGCCTACCAGAACCCGTTTGCCGGTGCCGCTGCCGGTCTGGCAGTAGGACGCGGTGTGGGAAGGGTTGGCGACTTGGAAGGCGCTGAAAATGGAACCGGAGGTAACGCTGGTTTGCTGGTACGGATTGAAGGCGTTGTCAAAGCCCGCGAACAAGCCGGCGTCGGTGGACAGCCGGGATTCCGGGGTGGTGGTGGTGAAGCCGTCGCCGATATAGGCCAGGGCGGGCAGAGAGGCGCCGCCGCCAACCAGGTCGGTGGCGGAAGCGGCCAGAGGCGCGCTGATGATGGCGGCGGCCAGGGCCGCCTTCTTGATGATGCTGTTCATGGATGTATCCCTCGATGTTGGGTTTGATTTTTTGCTTAAATCCCCGCGGCGGGTGCCGCATTGATCACACTATCGAGAGCGAATGTCGCTTTGGTTCCATTCCAGATAACTTTGCGGGTCGGTTTCACGACGGTTGTTTGGCGGGGCGTTGCGGGTTCCGGCAGCGACAAAGCGAGCAGCAAGGTAAACCGGGTGTTTCAGCGGCGGCGGGATCGTAAAAACGCAAACAGTGACGGTTCAGGTGACCGGTTGGTGACCGGTGGTTGCGCGGGTTGGCGTTTGCGGCGGGTTAGAGGGTTTGTATGGAGAGGTCTGCCGTTCGGTCAAAAGACGTCGCTGGCTGGGCGGAGCGCCGCCCGGCCTCTCCTACGGAAAACCAGAACCGGGGAGGGTGGCCGCGAGGCGGAGGATGGGCCACAAAAAAGCCCCGCACGGTGGCGAGGCTTTCCTGGTTTGCCGGCGTGTCCGTGTTTGGGAATCACGGCGCGGCACTGTCTGGTGCCCGGAGACAGAATCGAACTGCCGACACGGGGATTTTCAATCCCCTGCTCTACCGACTGAGCTATCCGGGCGTTAGGGCGCGTATTAAACCGGCTGTGCGTGGCTCCGTCAAGAGTCGGCGGCTATTGGTTGGCGTCTTTCGTGGGTGGAACGTAACCCTCTGCTTTCTCTACGCTTTCGTTGTTTAAAAAGCGATCACGCTGTTCGTCGAGGAAGGCCTTGGCCTTGGGGTCCATGACGTTGAGATGCTTCTCATTGATCAGCAGGGTCTGGTGATGCAGCCATTCCTGCCAGGCCTGGCGGGACACGTTGTCGAAGATGTCCTGGCCTTTGGGGCCGGGGAACGGCGGCTTGTCCAGGCCTTCCATCTCCTGCTGGTTTTTGCGGCAGAACACGGTGCGGGTCATGGGTTTCTCCTTGCTGATTCCGGGGCGGGGCCGTGGTTACAGAAGCCCGCGCTGGCGGGGTGAGTCGAGCCGGTCGAGCAGTTTCTTGACCGGGGCGGCCAGGCCCAGTTCGCCGGGGTCGGCGGGGCTGACCCAGCGGCCGTCGGCATCGTGCAGGTCGCGGCCGGTGCTGTCCACCCGCAGCAGGCGCGGTTGAATGTCCAGGTGAAAGTGACTGAAGGTGTGGCGGAAGGGCGTCAGGCTTTCCGTGTCTCGCACGCTCAGGCCACGCGCTTGCAGGGCGTGTTGCTCCGGCTCGTCGCCGTCCAGTTGCGGGAAGCACCACAGGCCGCCCCAGATGCCGCTGGGCGGGCGTGGCTCCAGCCACACCTGGCCGTCGCGGTTGCGCAGAATCAGCATGCGGGTCTGGCGTACCGGTTTTTGTTTGGCCGGTTTGCGGCCGGGGTAGTCCTGGGGGTTGCCGTCGGCGCGCGCCTGGCACAGTGTCGCCACCGGGCAGCGCGGGCAATCCGGGCGGCGGGCGCACAGCGTGGCGCCGAGGTCCATTACCGCCTGGGTGTAATCCGCCAGCCGCCGGTTGGGGGTGTGCTGTTCGGCCAGTTCCCAGAGCCGCTTTTCCACCGGTTTCTTGCCCGGCCAGCCGGGCACCGCGTGCAGGCGCGCGAGCACCCGTTTGACGTTGCCGTCCAGAATCGGTGCGCGCACGCCCCGGCTTTGCGCGAGAATGGCGCCGGCGGTGGAGCGGCCGATGCCGGGCAGCTCCGCGACTTCCTCGACGGTGGCGGGAAATTCGCCGCCGTGCTCGGCCACCAGTTGCCGCGCCGCCTTGTGCAGGTTGCGGGCGCGGGCGTAGTAACCGAGGCCGGTCCACAGGTGCAGCACCTGATCGGTGTCCGCCGCCGCCAGCGTTTGCACGTCCGGGAAGGTGACCATGAAACGGTCGAAATAGCCGATCACGGTGCTCACCTGGGTCTGTTGCAGCATGATTTCGGAAACCCAGACGCGGTAAGGCGTGCGCGGGTGCTGCCAGGGTAAGTCGCTGCGGCCGTGCTGGTCGTACCAGGCCAGCACGGCGTCGCTGAAGGCGGGTTCGCTCAACGGTTAAACAGCCCCTTGAGCTTGTCGCCCAGTTTTTTGTCGATCTCTTCCTGGGCTCTCTGCTTGGCGGCGTTTTTCAGTACTTCCTCGGTGGTGTCGCCTTCCGCGTCGATGCCCAGCTTCTCTTTCAGCTTGCCCTTGGCGGCGTTGGTGGCGGCCTGCTGGGCGAGCTTTTCAAAGCCCTCGCGGTCCGGGCCACACCATTTCGCCGGGCTGCCGGCCAGATTGCCCTGGCAGCGCAGCGGCCAGGTGGCCTGTTGCAGATACTTGCCGCCGCCCAGTTCCGGGCTTTGCATGCCGATGCGCAGATCGAAATCCTGGTTCAGGGTGTTCACCCAGCCGTTGCCGGAAATGCTGCCTTTCTCCAGTTTGGCGTCCAGGCTGTTGAGGGTGGCGACCTGCTTGTCCAGGCTGGCCTTGGCGTTCAGATCAATGATCTTGGTGTCCTCGGAGAGCGCCTTGGGCAGCTTGCCGGATTCCTGGTTGGGAATCAGCGCGGCCAGTGCCTGGAAGCGGCCGAGCATGTCGTTGATGCCGCCGACCAGGGTGTTGTAGAGGTTCAAGCCGCGCACGGTGCCGTCGCTCAGGCCGATGTCCACGTTGCCTTTGGCGGAGCCGACCAGGGCTTTTTCGCTGTTGCCGCTGGCGTTGAGATTGGCTTTCAGGTTGAGGATGCCCTTGGCCAGATCCTTGTCGCTGGCCAGTTGCGCCAGCGGTTGCAGCTGCATGTTGTTGAGCTCACTGGCGACCTGAATACGCGGGGTCTTGGCGGAAGCGTCCAGGCTGCCGCTGGCCTTGAAGCTGCCTTGCAGCGCCTTGCCGCTGGCCTGGGTCAGTTTCAAGATGCCGTTGCTGGCGTTCACCGCGAACAGCATGTCCTGGGCCTGAATGCCCTGGTAGCTGAGCTGGCCGATGCGCAGTTTGCCGTCCACCAGCAGCGGGCGCAGGGTGTCCACCGGAATCAGTTCGGCGTCGGAGAGCGCTTCGGTGCCGCCGGTCTTACCGGTGCTGGAGCCGGCGGCGGTGGCTTCGCCCTTGGGCTCTTCCTTGGCGGCGGCTTGCGGCGGCAGGTAGCCGTCCAGGGCGATCTTGTCCAGCGCCAGGTCGAACACGATTTTGCCGGTGTCCAGGCTTTGCAATCCGGCGCTGCCGCTCAGGGTGCTCTGGTCCAGGGTGATCTTAAGCGGGTTAACCATGACGCTGTTTTCCGGGCCCGCCAGGGTGGCGCTCATGGCGATCTTGCTCAGGGCGTTGTCGTCGCTGGTTTCAATGGGTTTCTCGCCGATCGCTTCCAGGGCCTTGTTGGCGTCGAACGGTTCGGTGTTGAGCTGGCCGGCCACTTTCATCTTGCCGGTCAGCCCGGTGACGGTGGCCTGGCCGGTGGTGCGGGTGCCGGCGGCTTCCAGCACCAGATCGCTGATCGAGGCGCGATCTTCGTTCAGATTGACCTCCAGGCGTTGCTCCAGATGCACGTCCACCGGGTTGATGGTGACACCGGCGATCTGGGCGTCCAGGGTCATCGGGTTCAGCTCATAATGGTTGCTGTCCAGGTCGGCGGCCAGGGTGGTGGCCAGATTCAGGTCCATGCGGATATCGCTTTGATCCTGGTAGCGCAGCGACATTTGCAGCGGGAAGGGTTCATCGAAGCTGACGTCCTGGGCGTTCAGGTTGAAATGCTCAACACGGATGTCGGAGCCGTCGGTGGTGTTGCGATAACGCACCTGGCCGTTGCTCACCACCACGCTGGGGATGGTGAGCGGAATCTCCATGCTGCCGGAATCCGCCGGTTCTTCGCTGGCGGGTTCTTCCTGGGCGGTTTCGGGGCTCTTGTCCCGCGGGCCGATCTGTTCCCAGTTGGCGCCGTCGGCGGTCTCTTCCAGGTTCAGCTCAAGGCCGTCCAGTTGCACGCCGTCCATCTGAACCTGGCCGAACAGCAAAGGCCACACCGAGACGCTGACGCTGGCGGAATCGATGGCGGCGAACAAAGCCTGTTGATCGGCGATGCGCGCTTCGGTGCGGCCCATGCTCACCCCCAGGGAGGGCCAGAACTGCCAGGCCAGCTCGCCGGGGATTTGCAGGTCCAGGTTGGCCTGTTCGCGGGCTTGCTCGCGGATTTGCGGCTTGAAATCGTTGGGGTCGATCACCTGGGTAATGATGAACAGCGCCGCCGCCACCAGGATGATCAGGGCGGCGATGACGATCAAAACAATCTTTATTGCGCGTCTCATACAGAGCTCTCCTTGCGCCCCGGCCTGTGGGCCGGGATTATATCAACCCGGTAGGCTCATGCGTAATGAGCATGGACAATGGTGACCGGGCGCGGTGATCTGGTCAAAACATGCGTTCAGCAGGCAAATAATAAACGGGGCAGAGCGCTGTCCGGCTCTCCGGGGGATGCATCTTTGTTAAAAAACGGCAATTTTTTGCTCCGCCCGATGCTGCTGTGGCTGGCCTGGTTGTGTTGCGCCGGCGCCCACGCGCAAACCGTGGCGCCTTCCTCGGATCAGACCGCGATCACCGTGGCGCGGTTCATGGACGTGCTGGTGGACCCGGAGGGGAGCTGGGATTTCAACCAGGTGCGCGGCGAGTTCGCCGGCCGGTTCGCGCCCAATACCGCCGACGAGCCCAACTTCGGTTTCACCGGCAGCGTGATCTGGCTGCGCTTCACCCTGGATCTTTCCGCGGCGCGCGCGCACAACTGGTATCTGGTGGAACGCTACCCGATTCTTGACCACATTACGTTGTTTAAACCCGACCAGCGCAATCATTATCAGCGCGTCGAGATGGGCGACACTCTGCCGTTCAGCCACCGGATGATGGACCATCGGGCGTTCGTGTTTCCGCTCGATACCAGCATAGAGGGGCCGCGCGTCTATTACGTGAAGGTCAGCGGCAAGGGCGCGATCAATCTTTCGCCAATGCTCTACAGCGCCGAGGGACTGGTGGAATACACCTATCGGGACACGCTGATCTACGGGGTGTTTTACGGCTGTCTGCTGATCATGGTGGTGTACAACGCGCTGCTGGCGCTGTCGTTGCGCGAGCCAGTGTACCTCTACTTCGTGGCCTTTCTGGCCGGTATTCTGCTGTTCAATCTCAATATCAACGGTTTCGGGCTGCAGTTCGTGTGGCCGAATCTGCCCAGGTTGAATGAGTACTACTGGCTGGGCATCTATATCTGCACCCCGGCTCTGGCCATGTATTCGCGCCATTTCCTTAGCCTTAAACAGCGCTTCGTGCGCTACGATCGCCTGCTGCGGCACTATCTGGCCGCCCTCGGTGTTCTGCTGGTGGTGCAATTGCTGATCCCGCCGCCCTGGTCCTATTACCTTTCCACGCTGGTGGTGTTGATCACCGTGCTGTTGTTCAGCTGGTTGGGCTGGATGGTGTGGGCGCGGGGTTATCAGGCGGCGCGCTTGTACGTGGCCGCCTGGTCGGTGTTCCTGCTGCTGATTTTTATCTTCGTGCTCGGCAATCTGGGCTGGGTGCCCTATGCCACCATCATCACCATGCTGCCGCACATCGGCGCGCTGTGGGTGGTGGTGATGCTGTCCCTGGCGCTGGGCGACCGGATTCGTTTTCTGGAGCGTGAGCGCAGCCAGTTGTTCACCGAAGCGCGGCAGAACCTGGAGCGCCACGTGCGCGAAATCGAGCAGATGAACCGGGATAAATCCACTTTTTTGCAGTATGTCAGCCATGAGCTGAACACGCCGATCAACTGGCTGGGAGCCGCGCATTCGGCCAATGACGACGGCGCTGAGCGGGATGTCTGGGCTTTGGTGCGCAAGGGCCAGCAACGCCTGATGGGCATGGTCGCCACCTCGTTGCGTTATTTCGATCTCGCCGACCGGGATGGTTCGCCGCTGCTGGCCCGCTGCTCGCCGCGGCGTCTGCTGGATGACACTCTGGCCGGCGCCAGCGGGGCTTTGCGCGAGCGCAATCTGACCGTGCATAACCACATCGATGCGGATTTGCAGGTGCGCGCCAACGAGACCGAGTTGCGCGAAGTGCTGGCAATGGCGCTGGATAACGCGATCCGTTTCAGTGAGCCCGGTGGCCGCATCGAGCTGACCAGCACCGCCCGTGGCGAGCGCGCCGAAATCCGCGTGCGCGACGATGGCCGCGGTGCCCACGAAAGCCAGCTGGAAAGCCTGTTCGAACCGTTCTTCGTGGTCGGCTCCCGCCACCATGAAGAGGGCTACGGCCTGTCGCTGGCCATGGCCCGAGTGATGATCGAACAAACCGGCGGGCGCATCTGGGCCGAAAGCGACGGCCCTGGGAAGGGGTTTATGTTGGTGATTCGGTTGGATGCGGAGGGCGGGTGAGTCGGGGCGTTGAAAGTTAAAAGTTAAAAGTTAAAACGCGGGTGCGGCGCGGAGATGACTGATCGGTGGTGGGGCGCGCTTGAGCATTAAAGTGCGCCGCCGCCCACTTCAGCGCGTTTTCAAACCGTGGATTACCCGGGAGGCCCGTAAGCGAGCTTCCAACTTTGTGGTAGAGGCGGCGCTCGCCCGGCGTTCAAACGCGGTGTTGGCGGTTCCGCGACCGGCCACCTCCGGCGCGTTTCAACTTTTAACTTTCAACCTTCAACTGCTTTTACATTTCTCCGGCAACTCCACCCCATGCCCCAGCCGCTTCTCAATCAGTCGCAGGAAATCCCGGCCGACGCCGCGGCCGCGGGTGGCGGGGTGGACCACCATCCAGGCGAGTTGATTGCCGTGCAGAACCGCCACGGCGACCGGTTTGCCGTTGAAATGGGCGGCGACCAGGTCGCGGTTTTCGCCCAGGGCGAGCTCCAGCTCGGAGGCGTATTCGGGCTGGTCACGCAGGACCTGGGCGAAGGTTTGCGCCAGTTCCGGGCGGCTGGGGTGAAATTCAACGCTGATCGGCATGGTGTCTCCGCTGGTGAGGGGCTCCGGGGGTACGTATAATAGCGGGCTGCACTTTCGGGAGGTACCGATGAGCGAACGTCGCGCCACAGTTGAGCGCAACACCCTGGAAACCCAGATCCGGGTTTCCGTCAATCTGGATGGCACCGGAGCCAGCAAGCTGGACACCGGATTGCCGTTTCTGGAGCACATGCTGGACCAGGTAGCCCGCCACGGCCTGATCGACATCGAGGTCAAGGCGGTGGGGGATCTGCACATCGATGCCCACCACACGGTGGAAGACATCGGCATTACCCTGGGCCAGGCGCTGGCGCGGGCCTGGGGCGACAAGAAAGGCCTGCGCCGTTATGGCCATGCCTATGTGCCCCTGGACGAGGCGCTCTCAAGGGTGGTGATCGACCTGTCCGGCCGGCCGGGCCTGGAGATGTTCGTGGATTTCACCCGGGGCATGATCGGCGGCTTCGACGTGGACCTGTTCTTTGAGTTCTTCCAGGGTCTGGTGAACCACTCCATGATCACCGTGCACATCGATAACCTGCGCGGCAAGAACGCGCACCATCAGGCGGAAACCGTGTTCAAGGCGTTCGGCCGCGCGCTGCGCATGGCGGTGGAGCCGGACGCGCGCATGGCCGGCGTGACGCCGAGCACCAAGGGCACCCTCACGGAAGCCCCCTAGTCAGTCAGACCCTGGCTGGACGACGCGCGCGGCCATGGCCGCGCCTCGCCTGAATCACATTAAGAGGCTCCGCAATGAGCGAAACCGTCGCCGTGCTCGACTATGGCATGGGCAATCTGCACTCCGCGGGCAAGGCCTTGGAGCGGGTCGCCTCCGGGCAGCGCATTCTGGTCACCAGCGACCCACAGCAACTGCGCCAGGCCGACCGGGTGGTGTTTCCCGGCGTTGGCGCGATCCGCCATTGCATGAAGGTGATCACCGAGACCGGCCTGGACCGGGCGATTCTCGATGTGATCGACGCCGGCAAGCCGCTGCTGGGTGTGTGCGTGGGCATGCAGGCGCTGATGGATTTCAGCGAAGAGAACCAGGGGGTGGATTGCCTGGGCGTGTTTCCCGGCCAGGTGACCTTCTTCGGCGAGCAACACGGCGACACCGGGCAGCGCTTGAAAGTGCCGCACATGGGCTGGAACCAGGTGCGCCAGATGCATCCGCACCCGATGTGGGCGGGCATCGCCGACGACAGCCGTTTCTACTTCGTGCACAGCTATTGCGTCACCGGCTTGCCGGATGAGCAGGTGTCGGGCGGTTGCGAATATGGCATCCAGTTCGCCGCTGCCGCCACCCGCCGCAATGTGTTCGCGGTGCAGTTCCACCCGGAAAAAAGCGCCGACGCCGGCCTGCAACTGCTGGAAAATTTCCTGCGCTGGCAGCCCTGAACCAGCGCCCGAACAAACCCATCGAGTGAGAGAACCATGGAACTGATCCCCGCCATCGACCTGAAAGACGGCAAATGCGTGCGCCTTAAGCAGGGCCGAATGGACGACGACACGGTATTCTCCGACGATCCGGTGGCGGTGGCCGGCGACTGGGTGAAAAAAGGCGCTCGCCGCCTGCACCTGGTGGATCTCAACGGCGCCTTCGCCGGTGAGCCGGTCAATGGCGAGATCGTCAACGCCATTGCCCGCGCCCACCCGGGGCTGCCGATTCAGATCGGTGGCGGTATCCGCAGCGCCGAGACCATTCAGGCCTACCTGGACGCCGGCGTGCAATGGGTGATCATCGGCACCAAGGCGGTGCGCGAGCCGGCGTTCGTGAAAGAGATGTGCCAGCGTTTTCCCGGTCATATCATCGTCGGTCTGGACGCCAAAGACGGCAAAGTGGCCACCGACGGCTGGGCCCAGGTCACCGATGTGGACGTGATCGATCTGGCCCGCCAGTTCGAACACGACGGCGTGGCCGCCATCGTTTACACCGACATCAGCCGTGACGGCATGCTCCAGGGCGTCAACGTGGAAGCCACCGAGCGGCTCGCCCGCGCGGTCTCGATTCCGGTGATCGCCTCCGGCGGCATCACCGATCTGCAAGACGTGCGGCAGCTGTGTGAAAGCGACGCCAGCGGCATTACCGGTGCGATTACCGGGCGCGCCATTTACGAGGGCACCCTGGATTTCGAGAAAGGCCAGGCGCTGGCGGACGAACTGAAAGGCCGTGGCCCGGCGATGTCCGGCACCAGCGGCAGCGGGGTGCGCGAATGACACTGGCGAAACGGATCATCCCCTGCCTCGACGTGGACGCCGGCCGGGTGGTCAAGGGCGTTCAGTTCGTCGATATCCGCGACGCCGGCGATCCAGTGGAAGTGGCGCGCCGCTATAACGAAGCCGGCGCCGATGAAATCACCTTTTTGGACATCACCGCCAGTCATCAGGACCGCGACACCACTCTGGATACGGTGGAGCGCATGGCCAGCCAGGTGTTCATCCCGCTCACCGTGGGCGGCGGCGTGCGCACTTTGCAAGACATCCGCAACCTGCTCAACGCCGGCGCCGATAAGGTGAGCATTAATTCGGCGGCGGTGCGTGACCCGGATTTCGTGCGCGAGGCCGCCGAGCGGTTTGGCGCGCAATGCATCGTGGTGGCCATCGATGCCAAGAAAGTCAGCGGCGAGAGCGAGCGTAATCGCTGGGAGATTTTCACCCACGGCGGCCGCAAGCCCACCGGCATCGACGCGGTGGAGTGGGCGCAACGGATGACCGATTACGGCGCCGGCGAGATTCTGCTCACCAGCATGGACCGCGACGGTACCAAGAACGGCTTCGACATTGCCCTGACCCGCGCCATCAGCGACGCGGTGCCGGTGCCGGTGATCGCCTCCGGCGGGGTCGGCAATCTGCAGCATCTGGTGGATGGCGTGATCCAGGGCGGCGCCGACGCGGTGCTGGCGGCGTCGATCTTCCACTTCGCGGAATACACCATCGGCGAGGCCAAGCGGTTCATGCGGAACGCCGGCATCGAGATGCGGCTTTGAGCCCTGGCAGGCTGCTGTCATGAATCTCTGGATCGACGCCGACGCCTGCCCCGCGGTGATCCGCGAGGTGCTGTTCCGCGCCGCCACCCGGCGCGGCATCGACACCACCCTGGTGGCCAACCACTTTATTCGCACGCCGCGCTCGCCGCACATTCGCGCGGTGCAGGTGGCGGCCGGTTTTGATCAGGCCGACGACTACATCGCCGAGCAGGTGCAACCCGGCGATCTGGTGATCACCGGCGACGTGCCGCTCGCCGCCCGGGTGGTGGACAGCGGTGGCACCGCGCTCAATCCCCGTGGCACCCTCTACGACACCGAAACCATTCGCGAGCACCTTGGCCGCCGCGATTTCATGGAGGAGCTGCGCTCCACCGGCGTACAGACCGGTGGGCCCGCGTCGCTGAGTAAAAGCGACGTGCAGACTTTCGCCAATGCGTTGGATCGGTTTTTGGCTCGACGCTAGGCGCCGGACGCCGGACGCCGGACGCCAGACGCTAGACGCTAGACGCCAGACGCCAGACGCCAGACGCCAGACGCTTAAAACATTTGGTCTGCCAGGTGCGTGGGCACCCTATCCACGATGCGTAGCCGCAAGGCTCGCGGAACCGGGTTTTGACTTAGCGTCCGGCGTCCGGCGTCCGGCGTCCGGCGTCCAGCGTCCAGCGTCCAGCGCGCAGCACCCAAACAAGGATAATCCCATGCTCCGACTATCAAACACCGTGACCATCCCCGATGCCGAGATCGAGTGGCAGGCGATTCGCGCTCAGGGGGCGGGCGGGCAGAACGTGAATAAAGTCGCTTCGGCGATTCATCTGCGTTTCGATATCGCCGCGTCGTCGTTGCCGGATTTCTATAAGGAGCGGCTGCTGGCGTATTCGGATCGGCGCATCACCGGCGAGGGCGTGGTGGTGATCAAGGCACAGCGCTTCCGCACCCAGGAAAAGAACCTGGACGATGCTCTGGCGCGCCTTAAGGCGCTGATCCAGGACGCCACCGTGGTGCACAAATCCCGCACCCCGACCCGCCCCACCAAGGCCGCGAAACGCAGGCGCGTGGACAGCAAGACCAAGCGTGGGGGAATCAAAGCACTAAGAGGAAAGGTGAAAGGCGATGACTAGGAGACAGGGAATGTTGGGGGCGTGGCTGATGATGGCGGCGCTCATTTCATCACCGTGGGGCGTGGCCGCCCAG
>TARA_R110001606_G_scaffold31675_2_pt1 | contig 36330 bp, 40 predicted proteins | sample TARA_R110001606 | Tara Oceans TARA_R110001606 (sample SAMEA4398315) | marine metagenome | biome: Polar Biome; feature: [SRF] surface water layer (ENVO:00010504); material: water (ENVO:00002006), including particulate matter (ENVO:01000060) such as... | depth 5 m
TCCTTTCACTTCTAACGTATCTCTATATGACATATAAAGCTCCTACACTTCTATTTAATATACAACTATTATACTACCATTACGCCCTATAGTCAACCTTTTAATCAAAAAAAACCCCGCCTTGTGAGCAGGGTAAAACTTTTTGCTGTTAGGTTGTAGGAGTAACGTACGGTACGGAGTAACTCTTGTACCGTCTGTAGGATACAGCAACAGTTTTTTTTGTTCTAGTTAGCCGGGAACAAGTACTTCCAGTACCTTTCCTTAAACTCCTTCTTACCCTGGAGTTTCCTAGGCTTAATATCTATGTCATGGTCACTAAGAACACTCTTAGCACTAAAAATAACTAGCTCTGGTTCAAAGTTATCCATTATAAAGTCAAAGAAGTAATCAACACCTTTGTCAAATGCTACCTCATCATCAGCAGTATTAAGTGCCGCTAGTTCATAGCATAAACCAATTGCGAATGAGTACTGAGCTGACTTCTCTTTAACGTCAAGCTTCTTAATTTTACCAGTTAGAACATCTTCTGGGTTAGGTAGCTTTGAAGCAACCTTCCTATGTTCACAAAACTTAATAGCCATACCCTCACCAACTGCACCAGCAATCTCTGCCTTTTGTTCAAAGTCAGGAGCAGTATCAAAGCCTTCAGTGTTTAATATTTCGCTTACGAAAGACCAACTACGTGGTGTAGCAAATGATTGACTTGATGTCTTAGGATCAAAGTCAAACAAATCTGCTTTACTGTATGTTAAGTAACCAACAACATCTTGGTGTATCTTATTATTAACAGCCCACACACTCCAATCTTCGAAGTTGATGTCCATATTAATATGCCTAAATCTGTTTGCTAACGGACTAGGCATTCTGTAAGTAACACCTCTGTCTGTATCTCTATTACCAGCCGCTACAATTCTTACATTGCTTGGCATAACGTATTGACCAATTCGACCATTGAGGACTAATTGATAAGCCGCCGCTTGTACACTTGGTGGTGCAGAGTTTAGCTCGTCTAAGAACAATACAATCATGTCGTATAGTTCTGCTTGTTCCATTGATGGAAGGTCAGCCGGTGGTGCCCATTCCATTTGATTTGTTTCTGCATTACGGAACGGATAACCTCTAAGGTCAGTTGGCTCCATTAATGCTAGACGCATATCAATCATTAAATTATTACCAGGCATGTCCTTTACAATGCCTTCAATTAGTTCAGATTTACCAATTCCTGGTGCACCCCACATGAAGATTGGTCGCTTTGCCAAAAAGGCTCTGTTCACAATGTTCTTGGTCTGACTGGGTCTTACTGTTAATGTGTCCATATATTACTCCTACGAAATGTATGTTTGTTTTGTTAACCTATGCATATATTATACTAAAAAACGTGGTCGATGTCAACCTTTTTCTGGAGCAAACTCCAAAAATATGTCTTTTAATTTGATTTGCAGAGCTTTTAGCCTGTCTAGCTGTAAATCTTGGGTAAATTCATGCATGGTATACTCGATTGCTTTGGCATAGTGAAAACATGCCTCATACGATTCGTCAATCTCTGACATTCTGGTGTGTAACTCTTCGGGACTAAAACTCTCGATAGTAATTTCGTAATGAGTGTCGTTGTCTGCCTGCTTTGGCTTTGAAGGGAATTTTACTATGTTGTCTTTCGGCTCGTTACCGTCGCCATCTTTGTCTTTAGTCATGCATGTATTATGCACTCATTTACTGTAGATGTCAACCGTTATCTATGAGACTGAGCGATCTTTGGCCGGTGATGATGATATTGTACCTGAAATTGGTTCTGTCTGACGGATTCTGGCTAGAGAGACATCAGACCATACCAATGGAAGTTTTAGAAGGGCATCTGGAGTGAATGGCGTGTGGAGAATGTTGACAAATACATGTTCGAGCATCTTATCGTTTTCTTCTCCTAGTTTCACTAGTACATTGTAGTTATGTTCTACGGCCTCTGCCACCCCATCCATTGTTGCTAAATTTTCTACCCAATACTCTGCATTATCTATAATTGCATCCATACGTTCTTTAGAATCTAGTATCTTGTCATACGGCTTGATTAAAAATTCGTCAAAGGTGTTAAATCCTAACTCCCTTAAATATTCACATGACCCATATTGTCCAGCTATTAAAAATGGTAGTCTGAACCCAATAGCATACCAAGTCTTTTCTGTTATAAATTTGCAAAGGTCTTTTTCGTTCTCGGTGTGCCATCCGCTTTCAGTAATAAGTTTGAATAACTTGTGTTCCATAATGTCTGAATTAATGATATGACCATGTGATAAACGTGGCATGGGATTGTTGGGACCGCCTAGTTCTTTTAGATTCCAAAGAGTTTTATCAGGATTGTTATTGTATTTTAAAAACTCCTCACCTGCGTATTTTTCCTTGTCTTCCTCTTCCAGATATCGAAGTGCCATCTCCCGGTTTTCTTCTAATACCATTATACTATGTACACAATCTTTTAATACGTTACGTTTGTCCATCTCTACTATCAGTCTATACCGATTATATTTGGTTGCAGTACCGTTCATGCAAACAAATTTATCTGCATTTTTATCCCAGTAAGTGTGTTCAGGAAGTGTTTTCCACGATTCATGTAGCATTTGGTCATATCTGAACGTTGGGATAACTTCATTAAATTTCGCCATTTCCTCGTCTGTACAATGTACCGATACTAGTAGAGCCGCATTAATAGTTGGAGGAAGCCACTTCAGCAACTTTATAATACGCTCTAATCCACCATTACCTATAACAGCTTCATGCGGCTCGAAGCAGGCAGTAAAAATATGTGATTTGGTGGGAAAATACGGAAGCATGAATTCCCATCTATATGATTTCAAGTTTCCTATGTGTTCTAAACGATGATAGGCGTATTCTTCAGGCATACACATATTTAGCCTAGGTAATAATAGACTCAAAAATAAACTAGCCAAAAAAAAGCACACCGAAGTGTGCTTTTAGTTTGTTTACTATCTATCTATTAAGTATAGAACTGATATTCAACAGTAGCCGTACATGCACCAGCAGTTGGAGTACTTGCAGTACTACCATCAGCGGCTTTGAAAGAACAACTAATTGTTGCTCCAGCGGCAATTCCTTCAGCTCCTAAGTCAACAACATATAGACCAGTAACTGTTGGATCATTCTGAGCCACTAGCATTAAGTCATTTGTTCCGTCATTAACAACTATACCATCAACGCTATCACCGGAAAAACCAGTGCTAACTTTAATAGTAAGTTTAGAACCAACATAAGTTCTGCCAGCTGTGCTAGGCATAGTGCCAATGTTGAATGAAGCGTCTGTAGAGTTAGCTGTAAAGGAAGCTCTTAAGACCGTGTCATCTACTGCGGCAACTTGTGAATCAACGTATGCTTTAACAGATTGCTGTGTAGGAACAAGAGTAGCACTATCGCTAGCCATGTTATCTTCATCAACAAATGCTGTTACAGTAACAACACCATCGCTTAAACTTGCGAAAGTAACTGTTCCTGAACTTAGTACGTCACCAACTTTAATACCTGCATCTGCAAGTGTTAAGTCGCCAGTCGCTGTACCTGTTGCTGTAGTTGTTGCAAAAGCAAATTTGTCTTCGCTCTCGTCCCAACCCATAAAGCCGTTATCACCAGTAGTACCACGTTCTAGTACAATACCAATGTCACTGCTGTTAGCACCAGCTAAACCACTTTGTAGTTCAATCAATGTATCACTAATAGTAGTGTTAGTTGAACTTACAGAAGTAGTAGTACCGTTAACAGTCAAGTTACCTGACAATGTCAAGTCTTGAGCCGCTACAGTTGTTGCACCAGTAATAGCACCAGCGTTTACGCTGAATGTGCCGTCTGTTACAGTTGTACCAGTTACTGTAGTTGCACTAACAGAAGTTAGTCCACTTACAACACTGTCTAAGTTAATAGTCAATGTGTCAGTTGCACTTGCTACTGTAGTAATGTTAGTTCCACCTGCTACGGCAACTGTGTCTCCACCGTTAACAACTTCAGAACCTGTATCACCAGTTAGTGTCCAAGAAGTACTAATAGCCGCTGTTCCAGCCGCTGTAAGTCTACCTTGTGCATCTACTGTAAAAGTAGGTATAGCAGATGAACTGCCATATGATCCAGCCGTTACTGCTGTTGCATCTAAGTTTACTGTTACGCCATTGCCTGAGCCAACTGAACTAATTCCAGTTCCGCCTGCAATAGTTAATGTTTCACTATCTAAATCGATACTTAACGCACCACCGCTATCACCTTGGAAGTCCAAGTCTGAAGCCGTTACCGCCGCCGCAATTTCAGTATCAACGTATGCTTTTACTGATTGCTGTGAAGGTACTTGAGTAGCACTATCAGTAGCCATTGTGTCTTCGTCTAACACGTGAGCCGCAATACTTGTTACAGTTGCTGAAGCACCTGAAGTATCTTGGTTACCTGTTGCGTTAACACCAGGAAGAGTAATGTCAGCAGAACCATCAAATGATACTCCACCAATTGCTCTTGCTGTTGCAAGTGTAGTAGCATCTGCGGCTAAAGTAGCCGAGTCTGCATTACCAGTTACGTTACCTGTTAAAGGTCCTGCAAAACCGCCTGCTGTCATAGTGCCTGAAACCGTAGGAGCGTTAACTAATCCAACAGTAATAGCATTGTCGCTAACTGTTGTTTCAATTTCATTTGCTGTACCGTTAAAGTTAATAGTGTCTGTACCAACAACTACACCGTCATCTGAACCACTGTCTGCGCCAATTGTTAGTGTAGTACTAATAGCACCCACTGTAGCGTCGACGTATGCTTTAGTTGATTCTGCAGAAGCAACGTTAGTTGCTGTTGCACCAGTCATAGCGTCTGAATCAATTACGTGGCTTGCAATACTAGTTACTGTACCAGCTGATCCTGTAACATCTCCTGTTACGTTACCAACTACTGCACCAGTATGTGTTCCTTCTGTATTAGCAACAAAACTTGCTACAGTATAACCTGTTGCACTTTTGTCTACTACGTTACCTGAAATAGTTTCTTGAGAATCTGCGAACAAATGGTATTTACCATCGTTTGCATCTCTGAATAAACCAGTTGCTAAGTCATTCGATCCATCATTGTACTTACCAAAGAAACCAATGTCAACTGCGTCTGAAGAATTACCAGTAGCATATGATACTAATGAATCTTCTACAGCCATGTTAGTTACGTTAACGTCTGTTCTTGTTCCAGAAACTGTTAAGTTACCAGAAACTGTTAAGTCGCCACCAATTGTTGGATTCTGTACTAGACCAACTTGGATTTGATTTGCAGTTACAGTTGTTTCTACTTCATTAGTTGTACCAGCGATAGTGAAAGTTTCACCGCCGTCTAATGCATTAGTAGTTCCGCTGTCAGCCGCAATGTTAAATGATGTTGCGATTGTAGCCGTTGTAGCCGCTGTTACTAGACCTTTAGCATTAATTGTTAATACTGGAATAGTTGTAGTACTACCAACTGAACCCACGTCTGAGTTAACTGTTGCTAATGTTGCCGCGCCTGTTACTACGCCTGAACCATCAAATGCTCCAGTTGTAAATGCTACGTCACCAGTTGCACTAATTGTTCTACCAGTTGTCAACGTTGCCGCTGATCCAGTAGTATCTTGATTACCTGTTGCGTCAACACCTGGAAGAGTGATTGCCGCTGTACCGTCAAACGATACTCCACCAATTGCTCTTGCTGTTGCTAATGCTGTCGCCGTATCTGCATTACCTGTTAATGCACCAGTAACATTTCCAGTGATTGTACCTGAAGCGTTTACTGTTGTAAAACTACCGGCTGCCGCTGAATTGGCTCCGATTACTGTTCCGTCTATTGCACCGCCGTCGATATCGACTGCCGTGTTTGCCTGAGTTGAAATATTGCCCAACCCTAATGCTGTTCGACCAGCACCTGCATTAGCACTTCCTAGTAGTGCAATACCTGTTGCTGTAATGTCTGTTTGTCCAAACGTGTTCGCGCCTGTAGTATAAAGAATTTTGTCTTGTGCAACAGATGTAAGTCCTGTTCCACCTTTTGTGACTGCGATTTCAGTACCTGCCCACGTACCTGCCAGTACGGTTGCAAATTCTATATCTTCTAAACTACTACCAGAATCTTTAACTTGGAATTTGTTATTGGATTTGTCATATACCATGAACCCTCCGCCTTTACCAAATTGAATATCTGCGGCAACACCTTTGATACCAAAGTTTTTAATGTTCGCCATTTGTGTTACTCCTTAAGGATTATATAAATCTTTTTTTATCTATAGATGTCAATTGAGAGTTGTATTCTACTCAATTTACAGTTGTATTTATCCATACGAGTGCAGAATCACACTCTATGCTTTATTGTGTAGTAGAGGAATTAAACGTAGGTTACAGTGACTACAAAGTCGCCTTGAGTGGCGGACCTGTGTGAGATTCTTGCCTTAAGACTGAGGTCAACAGACTGTGTTGCTGGGTATAAGTAGTTTGGATTAGCAGTGTATGTTCCAGCACTGGATAGATCACTTTCTTCACCAGTCATAAACTGATCTAAGTCAGCCGCTGTGCCAACATCAACTGTAGGCTCTGTAGCACCTGTGTAGTTACCTAATGCTGTGGTAACTTCAACACTGACATCTACTATTCTAGCACCCGGTGATATGTTTGCTAAGTTTACAGTTTCAACTCCACCAAAGCCTCCGCCAGGAGCAGTGTAATTAAAGCTGATTGTCTGAGCATCAGTAGCCGCACTATCTTGGTTACCAACTTCTACCCATGAACTACCATCATATATAAACAGTCCCCACTCACCGTCACCGGCATCGGTAACATACGCCATGTCGCCACCTTGTGCTGTTAATGAGTTACGAGCCGATGCATTAGCAACGATAGTAATACCGCCACTTCTAACTCCGTGTTCAATGTATAGTCCTAACGGATATTGCCCGTTGTGTGTACTATATATGGCTAAGTCTTCTGCAGGAGTACCCGCAGTATTTTCGATATCAATTGGCCCACCATCTGTTCTAGCCAAGTGTAAAAAACTACCTGTTGTTGCACTAGCAGTTAATGGAATACCAGTAACACTTGAACTACCGCCAAACGGTATGCCGCCAGTGTCAGCAGTAACATTAGTAATAGTAATAGCATTACCATTAGCTTCGCTTAATTTTAATTGTCCAGTACCTAATAATGTAACAGTTAAGTTTGCAATGTTTAAAGCATCAATTGTGTTCTTAATATCTGTGGCATCAGCAATGCCTGAACCGTATGATCCTGCACCACTGGCATCAGTACTCACTGTTGCTGTTGCATCGCCACTACCAGTACTTATTGTTGCCGCAAAAGGAATGTATCCGCCGAGGATACCGTAATTATATGTACTTGTATCACTGGTTAACGTTGTAGGCTCTGCTTGTGTACTAGCTGTTACATAAGTGTTAGCCGTGCCGTTAATGTCAGATACAACAGATGCAATTGTTGTACCAGTAAAGGTTACGTTGGCTCCGTTAATCTCTATTTGATTTGATGCAGTAATAGTGGGTGATGCATCTGTGCTAGTAACCGTGGATGAAATAGCATCTTTAAGTTTTAAGAATATAACTTTACCAGTATCTGTAGTTGTTAAGTCTCCGTCAGTGTCAGCATATATGTAGTCACCAACTGTGCCCGGCAATGAAGGATTGAAATCTATAATTCTGTTTTGTGGCATTACTGCGAATTGATCTGGACCAGGTCCAACAACACTGACTACACCAATCGTTCTTGACATAGTGATCGCATTTGCCTTAGCATAGGCTCCTTCTTCAGTGACAACAATTACATCGCCTCTGGAGAACCCATGAGCAGTCTTTTCCAATCTATAGTTTTCAGCAGGATTAAAGTATTCAAATCTACTAGTTACGTTTGGATAAAAGTCTGTACTAACAACACTGGCAGGCAACGGATCAATGATAGGCTTACCATTTTCGTTAAGCGTAAATAGTAATGCTGTACCTGGTACGGAAAAAATCGGACTACCAGCCGAACTTCTAAATGTATTATATCTCAATACATCTTCTACAATGCAAGTAACGGTAGTTGCTGTCTTGGCACTTACACTTACAATTTGCATACACTTACCATCTTGTGAGCCAGCAATCCAATCGCCAACTGCTATGTCAAGACCGTTATATTTTCTATGTGCTCTAGTCTTATGAGAACCATGTGTATATTCTGTTACAGTCATTACCAATTTGTATTGATAAAACTTAGGACTTGCACTTGAACTCCACCATGGATCACCTTCGCCGTCATTGTGAGGCCAATACTTTTCACCAGTTGCACTACTAACACTTAGTTGTAATACTTTTGCTGGTTTATATATATCTAGTGTTGAAGTTGAATTTTTATTAATTACGTTAGCCATTGTTATTAACTTCCCATCACAAAGTAAATCCAAGCATGACTGGATTGACCAAAGCCACTACTTGATCCTGTTTCAGACCTTGTTAAACTCATTGTGATCTGATTGGATCCTAATGATCCATGCGGAGTGCCAGTGCCATCCATTTTTAATGTAGTGTTAACTAAATTTTGTATCATACTCTTTATGTTGTATTCACTTGTTGATTGGGAATAACCGTAAGCAGTAATGCCTACTGGAGGTCTGTCGTAGTTACCGTTAAAATGTAAACTTATTTCACAACTGTTTGACGCCGAGTTGTTAACTGTAACAGTTCCCATCTTGGTACTCTTATCACTGATACCGCCAGTGCCTTGAGTTGTGTCAATAGCTCCTGCTGATGTATAGTATATCTTAAAGTATTCGTAACTAGTACCACTGCCGCCACCACCGCCACCGGAGATTGCTTGTTCGGTTACACTAGTTATTCTACCTTGTTGGTCAACTGTAATACGTGGAGCATTTGATGAGCTACCATATGTACCTGGAGTAACTGCTGTATCGGTTAATCCAATAACACCAGAAGCATAAGATATCTCATTACCAGTTCCTTGTAAATAAGCATTAACATCTGAATCTCCATAACTACTGCCGCTGTTTGCTACCCAGGCATAATCCGATCCAGTCCAGCCTAATACTTGATTGGTAGTTGCACCACTAGTATTTAAATGCGTATCAACAGATGCGTTAGTATAACTACTGCCACCTAAACTACTTACGTCTAGCGTGTTACCACCACTAATTGTTAAGTCTGTTCCGCTTAATGATAATGTCTGTGCATCAGTATCTGTTTTGGTATACGGTGCTAACATAGTTGTTAAGTCTACAGTATCGTTGTTACCACTAATAGTAATAACATTACCTGAAGCACTTAATGTTTGGTCTACTGCGCCAGCGGCTCCATCGGATCCGTCAGCACCAGCTGGTCCTGTGGCGCCTGTTGCACCTCTAACACTGCCCATGTCTTGCACAGAAGCATTTGAATAAGTTAATACTAAGTTGTCGCCACTTAGAGCAACAGTTGTAATTCCGTTTCCGTTTGTACCATCTGCGCCGGCGGCGCCTGTTGCGCCTGTAACACTACCACTTACTGCTACAGTTGAAGAATCGTTCATTGTTAATGTTAACGTACTACCTGCTACTGCGGCACTTGATATAGTTTGACCGTCTGTTCCGTTTGTACCGTTACTGCCTGCTGGACCTGTTGAGCCAGTATCACCCTGTGGGCCTGTGGCACCTAATGCACTTAGGTCTAATGTAGTTCCGTCGTATGTTAAGTCACTGCCTGCTAATGTTATAGTAGGTCTACTTGTTAAATCGTTGTATAGTCCACTTGTTGCTACTGTGCTTAATGAACTAGTGTCTGCCTTTGTGGCAATTGAATTTGTTATTGTTGTACTAAAGTTTGCATCGTCACCTAGTGCCGCGGCTAATTCATTTAGTGTATCTAATGTGGCTGGCGAGCTATCTGTTATTGCCGCTACTATAGTTGCCTGCGTTGCATAACCTTGAGCACCTAAGTATGTTGATACGTTAGCATCTCCATAGTTACCGCCACCTGTTGCTATAGCAGTTGTTAAGTCAACAGTGCCGCCACTAGTTAATGTAATTACATTACCGCTAATACTTAAATCTTGTGTATCAGTATCAGTGTCTGCCGCATTGGCCCATGCACTACCGTTCCACTTTAATACTTGTCCAGTTGATGGACCGCTTATTGCTGTATCAGTTAGTCCTGCAATAGTAGTTGTTCCACCACCACTTGCAATTGCACTAGTAATATCCACTGTGCCACCGTTAACTAATGATATAACATTACCGCTAATACTTAAATCTTGTGTATCAGTATCTGTATTTACTAATGCACTCAAGTCAATTGAGTTGCCACTACTAATACTTAATGTACTTGTACCACTGTTCCAACTTAGGCTTTGTGTAACAGCACTAACGTCTGCTGGTGTAAATGTAAATGCGCCTGTTGAATTGTTATAAGTTAACGCACCGTTGCCACTAGCACTTGCACTAGTAACACTTAAATCTGTTAATGCAACACCCGAACTAGCAACTGTGCCTGGTTCAAATGTGCTGTTTGCAGTACTCCATATAAGAGCCTGCCCGTTTGTGATACTACCTATTGAAGCAACATCATTTAAATCTGCTACGCTGGCACCACTAATATTAGCCGCCGCTCCGCCTGTTGCAGTAATTGTAATTGTATCTGTGCCTGGGTTCGCCGCTACGGTAATACCTGTGCCACCTGCAATGTTTAATATATCAGTGGTTGTTTCAGGTATAATATAGTTACTTGCATCACCATCTGCACTAAATCTTGTAAACTTGTAACTGGCATCGTTGTATGTTAAGTCAACATACTTGCCTGTTGTATCAGGAGCAATACCAATACTACCATCTGAAGATCTAAGGTCAACCTTGCCGTCTTCATGTACATATGATACAGAGTTATTAGTAACTGTTATGTTACTTAAAAGACCTGATATACTAGGTACTGCTACACCACCCACTAATGAATCTACTTGTGATGTTGTATATGAATCTGCCGCTAGTCTATAGTCTGATGCAGGCAATGAACCTAAGTTTAATGCGTTTGCAGAAACGTCTGCTTGTCCTCTGAAATATTGTGAGAACACTTGTGAATATCTATTTGAGCTATTACCTAAACTGTAAATAACATCTAATGCAGGTTGATGATTAGCTGTACTGGTTATTGCGGATGCCACGTGGGCATTGAATGTAGCACTTGCTAATAAGGATGCAGTAGAAGTTTGGGCTGTCCATGCTAATGCTCCAGCGCCATCTGTTGCAAGTACTTGGTTAGCACCGCCGTCTGCTGTTGGGAACACTTGAGTGCCAACTGTTAAGTTAGTTGTAACTAAACCGTTTGCTGTAACTAAACCGTTTGCTGTAGTAACATTTTGAGATGCACCAGTATGAGTTAATGTAGTGCCATCAAATGTTAGAGCCGATGTACCTGTTGCTGTAGTACCAGCCGCATCAAATACAACAATACTCGAAGCTGAACCTGTACTAAGTGAGGTTGCACCGGTGCCAACAACTGCATCAATTGTAATTACATTGTCATTTAATGCTATAGTTACGTTGGGCCCAGCATCAATTTGATAGAACTCTAAATATGCACTATCGTTTTGTTTGTATACTCCAACTCCGGTAGCACCTAAGTTTCTACCTTGCCCAGTTATACTTGCATTTGCCGATACTGCCGCTGTTTCATTAATGAAAACACCTTGTGCCGCATCATAGACAAGTACTTGGTTATCTTGAATGTTAGATAAGTTAAATTCTACGCCGTCATTTGATCCTATTGCCATACTAGTTTATCTCACTTTATATAGCAGTATTTATCACTTTAGTCGTTTTTTTTGAATTAAGGCTGAACTGCTTGATTAAGCAGATAATCTGACACTATCAATTTGTCCATAGTCAGCTGAGTAAGTGGTTCCGTCACCTAGATAAGACCTGTCAAACTTTAGTCTTAACCATGCAAAGTTTCCAACAATGTTGTATCCTTCAATACCAGTTAATCCGTCTGTGCCACTTTGTGGGAATTGCTTGTAGCCGCCGTTAACAATACTTATACCACCGGGTACTTGTACGTTAAACCAGTCAGCTTCAGTTGGTGTTAGTGATAATGTGCCCTGTACATATAATCGGCCTTTGAATCCATTATACTTTACAGCCAGTGTATGTAATCCATCGCTGTAACCATAATAGCTATCACCCTCAACTGCCGCTGTAGTAACGTTCATTGTTGATGCTGTTGCACTCTGTACTAAAATTGATTTTCTATTAATTGCCATACAACTATTTATCCATTTACAGGTTTTTCTCTACTAATGCTTTAGAGAGATGTAGCCTTGCATCAGGGTGTTTAAGTTTAACAAACATCTTAATGTCATCTATATGCATACTGTCGCAATAAAAGTAATTCCAGCGGCTATCTCTATACTTATCTACAATGTCTTTACAAGTATCTTTAACATTGGATCGTAATTGTTCTCTGTTTCTATGTATGTTGGGTCGGCGTCCGTACCCAGTGTTACCCGATCGGATATACTTGCCGTTACCAAAAATCCGAGGCATTCCAACTTCTACTTTTAAATCGTATTCCTTATGCCACAGTTTGTCTCTAATAACAAGTTCAACGTGTCCATGGAAATGATGGTGCTTCTTATTATCAATCATGTTCTGATTAACTTGCTGTAAGAATACTACATGCTGTTGTGATACAGGTCCTTTAATTTCATTTACTTGGTCTGCAAACATATCAATAAAGAAATTTAAGTCTTTCTTATATTTAAAATAAAAATGTCTTGTAAGGTTGCTCACAAACTTTACGTTTTCCTTTCCGATCATCTCCCACCAGTCTAGCATTTCTAATGCTCGAGTGACATCGTATGAAACGTTTGTGTCTATGAGTGCAACCTTATAAGGATACTGTTTATAATATATCCTGTCTGAGCCTACTATCGTAGGAGAGTAATCATCACGTGACAACTCTTCCATACCATCATATATATCAAGCAGGCTGGATGTCAATCTCGTCACCGTTAACAGTTACATTTAATTTAACATCTTTTAAATCTTCGAATAATATTTTTTTACTTAACGGCTTCTTAAGATCCTTCTCAAATAATCTCTTCAACGGTCTAGCACCCATGTCCGGACTATAGCCATTTTCCATAAAGTATTTAATAGCCTTAGCATCAAGTACAACTTCAATGTTCTTGTCCTTTAGTTGTAAGTTAATCTCATCTTCGAGTCTGCCTACAATCTTCTCAATAACAGGCTTGCCTAATTTGTTAAACTTAATAACTGCATCCAGTCTGTTTCTAAACTCTGGGGCAAAGAATGCCTTAATTGCTTTAGTGTCAGTGTCTTTTTTAACTTGGTCACCGAAACCAATTTTATTAGTCTCACCGTCCGCGGCTCCTAAGTTACTGGTCATTAGCATAATAACATTACTGAAGTCTGTAGTCTTACCTGTTGCTCCTGTTAGTCTGCCATCGTCCATAACTTGTAGTAATAGTTGTAGTACTTCAGGTGCGGCTTTCTCAACCTCATCAAGTAACAATACACAATTAGGATTCTCTTCTACACTAGTAAGTAGTTGTCCTTGTCCCATCTTTCCTTCTGCGTGTCCAACGTATCCTGGAGGAGCACCAATCAACTTACTTACACTATGACGTTCTTGATACTCACTCATATCAAAACGTATTAGTTTTGCTTCTAGTTGTGCCGCTAGTTGTTTTGCTGTTTCAGTTTTACCTGTGCCAGTCGGGCCTACTAGTAAGAACGATCCAATTGGCTGTCCTTCTTCTCTAAGTCCTGCTTTAGCAACAAGTATAGCTTCAACAATTTGGTCTACTGCTTCGTCTTGTCCAAACACTTTAGTTTTAATACGTTTGTCTAAGCTCTTGTAACCTTCTGTGCTATCAACATCAATAACGTCTGCACCAATCTTACTCATTTTACTAATAACATGCACAATGTCTGATGTATTAACAATCTCTTCTCCACGAAGTTTAACTGTTGCGCCAGCGGCATCGATTACATCTACTGCTTTGTCTGGGAAGAACTTGTTTTTAATATAACGGTCTGCTAAGTCTACACTTTTTGCAACTAACTCATCTGTGTAAGTAACACCGTGAAACTCTTCGAAGAAAGGCTTTAGCCCTTTCATGATCTCAGTAGTCGTAGGAACGTCTGTAGGCTCAATGTCTACACGTTGGAACCTACGCAATAGTGCTTTATCCTTTTCAAAATGTGTGCTGTATTCATCGTTAGTTGTGGCACCCATTGTTAATAGTTTACCTCTACCTAGTAGTGGCTTTAACAAGTTAGCAACGTCTACGTTACTACTGCCAGCACTACCGGCGCCCATAATCATGTGTATCTCATCAATAAACAAAATAACATTCTTGTCTGCTTCTAAACTATCTAGGACAACTTTAATACGTTCCTCAAAGTCTCCTCTATATTTTGTACCAGCAAGTAAACTACCAATGTCTAAACTGTAAACAACTTTGTCTTTGAGTGCATTAGGTACTTGTCCTTCTACAATCTTTAATGCTAGTCCTTCTGCAATAGCAGTCTTACCGACACCTGGCTCACCAATTAGTAATGGGTTGTTCTTTTTACGTCTTGCTAAAATATGTACAACGTCACTTACTTCTTCATGCCTACCAATCAATGGATCAATTTCCATCTCAGCCGCTTTGGCATTTAAGTTAATAAGGAACTCTTCTGCTTCTTTAAGTCCAGTATTACCACTCATAGCCGTAAGTACTTGTACAACACTCAGTCTATCAATACCATTGAGCTCGCAAATATATTTGGCGTGTGTATCATTTTCTGAAAGGATACTAACAAATAAATCTATACTACTAACCTGATCTCTAGCACTAAAAATTACTTGGGCAAATGCTCGTTGCATTACACGTTCAACACCTTCAGTTTTCTTAGGCTTGCCGTCATATACAATCTCGCCCTTTAAACCGTTAACAGTATCATCTGCAAGGTAGTTAACTAAATCGGCTTTGGCTAAATCACATTCGTGCTGGTCATCAATCTCATCAAGTACTTGTAGTACGTCTTCGTCTTCAAGGCAACAAAGCATTAAGTGTTCTAATGTCACATACTCATGGTTGCGTTCTGATGCATAATTTACTGCACATGTTATAATATTATCTAATTGGCTCATACTACTATTTACATCTCCTGGTCATAAAATTCTTTTAATTTTCGTAATTGTTCATCACTAATGCTTGGCGCAACAACATGAACATTTACATACATATCTCCTTTCCTGCCATTTTGTGGGTTTGGCATACCCTTACCACTAAGTCTTAGTCTCGAACCAGGACTAGTTTTAGCTGGTATTTTAACACTTAATGTTGCTCCATCTAGATGAGGGAACCTAACTTCTGTACCAATCATAGCTTCGAAGAAATCTATCTCTACTCTCACAACTAACGAATCGTCTACTCTGTCCCAATCGCTTGGCATGTGAACAAACGTTCTACATATTAAATCACCTGCCGGAAACTGTGCATTCTGTTGTGGGCCTTTACCTTGCATCTTAAACTTACTGCCATGCCGTGTGCCGGCAGGTATAGTTAGTTTGTACTTTGCATAGCCTACGTCTATCATTTTCTCAGCACCGGAATACGCTTCTTGCAAATCAATATGTATATCGCACACACCATCTGGATTACGTTGTGGCTGTTGTTGCCTGCGTTGTCCGAATATATCGCCAAATATATCGCCAAATGGATTGCCACCTTGTTGGAATGGATTTTGTCCTCCAAACGGATCTGGGTTATCGTATTGTTGTTTCTTTTGCGGATCGCCTAATACTTCGTAAGCGGCTTGTATCTTTTTAAATTCTTCCGCGTCACCGCCTTTATCCGGATGATGTTTACTAGCCAATTTCTTATAGGCTTTTTTGATCTCATCTGGTTGAGTGGTGTGATTTACCCCGAGGGTCTCGTAATAGTCCATAGCGTTATTATACACTAGAAGAACCGCCTAAGTCAAGTGAATATTAAAGGTATCAGGAATTAGCGTCGATGTAATCTATTAAAGATTGTATAGTAAGCAAATCATCGATGTCAGCATCTGGTATTTCAATGTCAAACTCTACTTCTAAACTTAAAACCATTTCAATAGAGTCTAAGCTATCAAAGTTCAAGTCGTCAAATAAATGAGCATCTTGGGTGATCTTTTCCTTATCAATACTAAGGTCGTTGTTTATTAGTGTTTGTAATCTTTCAAATGTTGTTGCCATGTTTAGTTACCTAATTTGGGAAGTAGCGATTTTAAACTAAAACCACCTTCTTCTTTTACTTTAACCGGTTGTTCCGGTTGCTCGTTGTCAGCCGCCGCGGCATCTAAATCGTTTTGTTGACGTTCTTTATTTTCTTCTAACCATCCATCTTTACCTTTAGGAGCAGTTGCCTCTCTATAGTAATATATGATGTCTTTTTGTTGTGCAACATATCTTCTAATCTCTTGTAAGTTAGTTGCTAATGCTTGATAGCCACTAGGAGTTAATGCAAATACCACAAACTCTCCATCCAGTAGTTTCTCAACTTCGTAAATTTGTTCGTCTAAGTTACCACAAACCTCTTCACCTTCTATAACTGGTAGCTCAACACGTTTGTTGTCTGCATCACGTACTAGTCTTGTTTTAGTCTCGCCTGCTTCGTTAACATACTCTTCACGTTCGAATCTATCGTATGTGAATAAGCCTGTCTTCTCATCTTTGCCAGTTGCCGGTCTACAAGGATAGTTAGAAATAACTTTCCATGCAACATCTTGTAAATCTATTTGGGGTGGTAAAGGCGGTGCATATATTTCAACTTCAACAGTTTCAGTAATAACTTTAACTGGAGGTAAAGGTTGATATTGCGATGTACTTGCACATGCACCTAGTAATAAGGTAACGCCAAGTAATAGTGCTGTGTTTTGTGTTTTATTTTTCATTTGTATCAGTACTTAACTCTTCTAGTGCATCGAACTCCGATTTTGTGGCTTTGTTTGCTCTTGGTTGCATCAAGCCTGGTTTGTTCTTTGCAAGTTTGGTTATGTCATGGTCGTTAAATATTCTTAACGCTTCATTCTTTTGTGCTGTTGCTACGTTGAACTGGTCTTGTAAGTTGCCAATTTGTTCTATCTGTCTCTTGGCACCTTCTTCTAAACTTCTAATAGTGCTTTCGTTCATGTCAGCCGCAGTTTGTAATGCTACGTTTTGTGCAACATACATTTCAACTTGTTGCTGAAGTTTGTCTACTTGTTTGTTTAGACCGCCTACTATAAATGTGTGAGCACCGTAAGCCATAAGCAATACTATTGCCATAAACGGTAATGCTTTTAGAAAACCTAACATGGTTTGACCACTAGTACTTGATCCGTGTGTGGATTGTGCAACACTACGTTTCTATTGATAGGTAAAACATTTAGTTTACCTCTCATGCTTTCCATTGTTTTAATAAGGTGTCTATCGAAATCGTAATCAATGGCTAAGTCGCTAAGTCCTGCTTCTTCTAAAGTAGGCTTGCCTTCACCAAAGGAAACAATTTCAAACTGTAATTTGTTTCGCTTTCCATCTCTAATAGTAATAATACTATCAGTTAGTTCAACTGCTGTAGCAATTGTGTTATCTAACACAAAGTCTTTTATGTTAGTTTCTTTATCTTGTTTCATATTAGCCTCATGCTCGTCTTTGGTGACGTAATCTTCAGGTGTACTTTTAACAATACTCTCAAGTTGTGGATCGTTTAAATCTAGTGCCTGGTCACTTAATAATGCCTTGCCCATCCATTTGATCTCACCTGTAATATTTAATATATCTTTTGCAACCTCTCTCAACATACCAATCATGCCAGGATCTCTGTCTACTTCAACAAACACCATGTACAAGTTGTCTGGATTTGGGTTGGGAGTTACTTCAACATCTCTAAAGTCGAATGTACTCTTCTCTAAAAAGTTTGCTAGGTCTTCGCCTACTTGCTTCTCAGTTACATAGAAACCAAATACTGCAACATTTTCCTTTTCACCTGTCTTAGGTTCAAACTCATCAATGCTGATCTCGTCAGTTACTACGCCTTTTAAATCGCCTGGTTGTAAACTCATTATAAACCTACTCCTGCGTTTGGATCCATTGCTGGAGCTGGCTCAGCCATTGGATCTTGTATGTTAGTAGGCTCTTCCAAGTTCTGATCCATTCCACTTTGGATTGCTTCCATATCTACATAAGCATCTTCCGCCGCTTCAATTTGTTCTGTGCTAAACTCATCTACAAATCTACGTGGCATTTTAATTTCTACTATCCATATATCGTGAGTTTCTTTCTTAGCAACACGTCTAGGAACGTTGCCTCTTGTTACCACCTCAGTGTCTTCAACGCTTGTTATTTTTTTGCTTTTAGTTAGTTGATCTTTATACATCTTAACTTCACAATCATTCTTTTTAAGTCTGAGTAAAGCTTCTGGATCAGGCATTTCTTCTGCTTTCCACATTAAATGTACGTCAATAAAGTACCTGCCTAATTTAGGTCCATTAACAACTTCACCTAACTGCCAGTTCTTGTATGCATAGATATCAAATGTATCTAGTACACCTTCAAACTCCAACAGCATGTCTAATAATGTATTTGTATCAGAAATCTTACGGATGTTGTCGTTTATAATTTTTAATGTTTGCATAATGCCTCTTTCCTAGTATAAATGTATTTATCATTTCATTAAGTAATTAGTTATTCAACTTGAACACCGTGATAAGTAATTTATGAGTATGTTAAAAACAACCAAACACATAGCAGTCTCAGACCCCCAGGCATATAGGAAAATCTATGGCAATTTCACTGCCATAAGCGCCTATTCATCTGGGCTAACTAGGAGTATAACATGTCTAGAAAGAAACGTAAAGAACGAGAATTCAAAACACAAATCAGGGAGAGTCATAATTTGAAAATAATTAAAGGTGGTCAAGTTGAGATCATATCACGAGCAACACAAGTAAACATAGTTCCCAGAAACTTCAAACAGGATGACCTTCTAGAGTCGCTCACAGATCCTGACAAAAATATAGTATTCACAACTGGCCCGGCCGGCACAGGTAAAACACTCATTAGCACATTGTATGCTATACGAGAGTTTAGGGCAGGTAGGGTTGATAAAATCGTAATAACTAGACCGGCTGTATCAGTAGATGAACAGCACGGCTTTCTCCCAGGCACATTAGTAGAGAAGATGGCTCCTTGGACCAGACCAATCTTCGATATATTTGACCAATTCTACCATCCTAAAGAGATGGAGTATCTGGTAGAGAATAATAAAATAGAAGTAGCACCGTTGGCATACATGAGAGGGCGAACATTTAAAGACGCTATCATACTTGCAGACGAGATGCAGAATGCTACACCAGAACAGATGAAAATGTTATTGACAAGAATAGGCGATAACAGTAAACTTATTGTAACAGGTGACCTTAATCAGCATGATAGGGGTTATAGTGATAATGGGTTAAAAGACTTCTTAGAAAGAATACGAGAGGTTAAGTCAGAAAGAATTAGTTTAGTAGAGTTTGACCATACACAAATTGAAAGACATCCTGCTGTGGCAGAGGTTCTTAAGATTTACAAAGCCTATTAAGCTCAACAAGTAGTTTTTCACACAGTGGGCCGAATTGATTATCTTCTATATCGTGAAGTTCTCTCATTCGGTCTACTGCACTTTGTACAGCTCTTAAAGGATCTGGATTACCTCCAGCAATATGTTTATACACAAACCCACTAGGCTTAAACTCAGGTTCCCTTAATAAATCACTTACCAAGTTATCCATTATGTATTACGCATAGGTAATATTCAGGCGAATCATCATCGTCATTATTTTGTAGGTAGGGCTTTACTTCCATGTTTAAATTTGCAACAGCACTCTTAATAGAATGTGTGTCATAATCAACAGTAACTAATATACCGTTCTCATTCAACATACTTTTAAGATGCATGAATGCACTGTTAAGCCTTTCTTGGAACATGTCTGTGTCTAGTCCAGGTATTTGATTAGGTAAAGAACAGTATATAAAATCAAACGTTTGATCAAGTGCTGTGCCACCGAATGCGTTCCACTCTAGTACATCCACATCTTCGTAAAGTGCTTTATCGCCTTGAAATATAGTTTGGCTCCAATCCTCTAATGCTACAGCATCGCCGTCGATGAATGTATTGAACCAAGGAACTAATTTTCCGTTGCCTCTGCCAAATTCTACACATGATGTGTTTTCCTTGCCTTCAGCATAATATCGCAAAACTTCTAGAACGCTGGAATCGTAACCTTCCAGGGCAATTTCTTCATCAAACTGTATTTCTGCGTGTTCTACTAACATGATTCTGTAGTTATCCTCATATGGTATGGGTTAAAGTACTTATTTAACTTAAAACAGTAGTTTATTATGAGAATACAGGCGTAAATAATAGTGGCGTTATGAATTGTAACTGCCAACGGGAGAATATTATATGGATATAATAAAGAAAGTGGGCGATTGGGCTCACAGTTTGACACAGACAGGGTTATCATTATTAGCATTAGGTATTATACTAGAAGTATTGTTCGGTGGAGTGGGAATACCATTTTGGCCTAACATAAGTGTAGTAGAAAATGTTATGGGTATACTGAAAGGTCTATCAGCTGAAGGATTGCTGGGACTAGTCGGTGCATTTGTTTTATACCACTTGTTTACTAAGAAGTAAGGGATTGCAGATTAGTAACTGTTAACTCTAGAAGGGAGGCTTATGTCTCCTTTCTTTTTGGCTATCCGATTATATTATCGAATATCGCTTGAAAGTCCTGTGGCCTAAATGTAACAGGGTGACTGATGTATGCACTATCTTGTACAGCTTGAGCAATAAATCTGTCTTGGTGACCGTCCGTGTATCTGGACATGAGATCCCATTCTAATATATAATGCTTGTAAACTTCTAATATTTTTTCTATATCAACAAATTTATATACGTCAGGATCTTTCTCAATTGTTTTAGCAATCACAAACGGTGCAAATAAGCAATTAAGTTCACCATGTGATAAGTCTGTGTTATTAGCAATAGCATACGTTATAGTATGAATATGACCTAAGCCACAATCCATTGCTTTACTGCCTAGTAGTCCGACTATAGCCATATCCATACGCCACTTGGCATCTATGGGTCCTGGTAAGTGTTGCAATGCTAGTTGTATTCCATACAATGCACTACCATCCGCTATAGGGTTCGCTAGACTGCTTGTCGCTCCTTCTAAGCAATGCGTTAAGGCATCGAGTGCTACTACTTCACTAATTTTATGTGGTAAAGTATGTGCCAATACAGGATCAATTAGGATAACATCTGGCTGTACTGCTATGTCATATACACTTTTTTTGGTTAAGTCATCTCTAACAACCATAAAGCCTTTAGTAAGTTCTGTGCCAGCATACGTTGTTGGACATGCTATAAAAATAACAGGTTTTCCTATTTGTTCGTACATTATACCTTTTGCTAAATCAATTACACTGCCTCCGCCTATAGCAATAATAGTATCGCATTGTGATTGATTGAACATAGTGTTTGCTTGTTGAATACTGGCTGTAGTAGGATCTACAAAACTATCTATTAAGAATGCTATGCTGTCAAACCTACACTGTGTAAGTTCTTGTTTAATTAAATCAATATTGATACTGCTACTTGCGATCACCATTACTTTCTGCATGTTAAGTTCAGGCTTTAGTTCTTTTAGCCATGGACCAAAACTATGCTCTTCAATAATAATGTCTACTGCTTGTTCTTTAAATCTCATTTTTCTGTATAGCTATCATAAAATGGTCTTCGCCTAAATCTGGCTGGTCCCAATTAGTATCAAAGTATTTTTCATGTTTGCTGTACATTCTAGTCCGCAAAAACAAATCTACTTGGCGTCTTATTACAAGTTTATTGTAGTCTGGTATAAGCATTACAGCACCCACATCCATTGCTGACCACCATAACTTAATTGTCTCTCCGACAACTAGGTCTACACTATTTGGACTTTGTGGTAACTTGTATGGAAGATTTACATATACTAAATCGTATGGGCCGTCTGCTACTATTTGTGGTTGGTCTACTTCTAAAGGAGTTGTGCTATGATAATGTATATCATCTAGACCCGTTGTTTGCATTTCCAATCCTGCTTTATGGAGCATGCCACTTGGGTGTAAGTCAAATACATCATGTAAATGTAAGGGCACATCCGTGTGCGTTCTTACTCCGTTGATCGTTGCAAACTTTGTTTGCATAAATTCGTTTAATAGAATCTGCGTAGTGGAATGCTGTGCATAATTAAACAGTACGCTAAAATGGTCTTCACTCAGACTTTTGTCGAGCTCATGTTCTTTGAGTAGATGCATTACTAGTATATCTTGCGTAAATCATATCCTACTGGCTCAACAACTTTAATTTCATGTTTGATACCTAATAGGTCTATGAATATAATGTGTGTTTGTGTAAGTTTCTTAATTGCCTTACAACGATATGTTTTAGGTGCGAATTCGGAAACCCTTGAACCATCTTCAAAGAATTTAGTTGATCCGATAAAATAGATAGTAATTTCCCATTCCTCACGCCATATGGTGCGCCACCAATGTTTGATCTTGGACCAAATAGTGACGGTGACCAATTCTACTTCTTGGTCTTGTTGGATGGTTTTCTTTTTTATCTCGGTCATGTTACATACTATTTATCTGTAATTCAATTAAAGTAGCCGACAAGTTGATCTCTGGGTCCGCAACTGCAATAGACTTTGCAATTCCATTACGAATAATAATAATTGCTTGGTCTTGTTTAGTATCAGTGTCTCCCCACAGTTCTAAGTTACGATACATAAATCTGTAAATGTCTTCATACTCTTCAGGTCGTGCTTGACTAACAATCATATTCCTTGCTTCTTTGTACTTGCTTGCCTTAAACAATTCGATAGCACTAATCATCCAATCGCTTGAACCGCCGTCGCCTTCTTGTGGACGTTGTAAATGTCCATCCACTACATTTTGTTGAGTAAGGTTAATTGCTTTACGCAAATCTGGATATGTTGCTTGAACATAAGTGTCCAATGTATCTAAGTCACAGTCAACATTTTCAGCAATGCAAATAGTTGCAATCCTGGCTGTGAATTCATTTATGTCTAATTTGTTAATGTGGAAACCCTGGCACCTCGAGTGAAGTGCCGGAATTATCCGTTGTGGATAGTTACAGGTTAGGATAAAGCGACAAGACGTGTGGTACGTTTCCATAACTCCACGCAGAGCGGCTTGTCCATTAGGGGTAATATAATCAGCCTCATCCAGCAACACATACTTCATATCGCCAAACGGCATGGTGCTACTAAAGTTTGTTATTTTGCTTCGAATGGTATCAACGCTGTTCTCATTTGATGCGTTTATCTCTAATATATCCATGTTATCCACATCTAGTTCTTTCAACAACACTTTTGCAAGTGTAGTTTTTCCAGTACCAGGTGCTCCGCTGAATAACAAATGTGGTAATGCTCCGTCTTTAATCCAGCCTGTAACTTGTCCTTGCTGATTTGCATCGCGGAACACATAGTCACCTATGTTATCCGGGCGATACTTTTCTACCCATAAATCTCTCATATAGTTCTTTACTCTTAAATAGTGTTAGGTAATATAGTTATAGTGGTGTTATCATTATAGTCGCCGTTAGTGGTAAACACTCTAGTGGTCACAGTTCTTTTAACGCCGATATCAATATTCTCATACGATACTAATTCCTGACTCATCAATCCAGCTCTAGGCTGTTCAAAAATTAAGTCATTCTCGTAATCACTTACAATTCTGGCACTTTTAGTGTATGTGCCTGCTGTTTTATACTCTGTACTCATATAGTTCTCCTTTTAATACAATTTTAGTTATTATAGCACATATAAAATCAATGTCAAGTGATAAATAACAATAACATATATTAATCATGTTTCACCTTGTAGGAGTATAACTAAATTGGCTAACGAAAACAGATTTGGACAGAAAGGAGTCAGCACAGACTTACAGTTTGGCAAAAGAGGCCCTAAGTTGGTTGCAAACGCATCAACAAGCTCAATGCAAGTAATGGCAAATGATGGCGTAACACTAGCGAATGTTAGAATAGCAGATGGCGTAATAGCCACAGATGCTGTCAGCAAACAGCAAATGGAAGCGGCTTTAGCCGTTAGTACCACAAACGCTTATAATATTACACTAGGAACAGGCGGTGACGGGGATTTAGTTAGTCCTGGCGCTGTTACTTCGTTAACTAGTTCTACATCAGTTACAGAGTCCATTGATAGATTGAATGAAACAATGGAAAATATTAGAAACAATACTTACGTTAAAAGTGTAGATGCTACATCTAATGTAAGTTCAGGTGGTGACCCACTAACAGTAACACTAACTCTCTCAGTAGTTGGTAATGCTAACCAGTATGACATAGTTTGGGGAGATGGAAACACAACAACTGCAACATCAGATAGTACTCCAAGTCATACTTATACAGACAATACTAACTCACCTTATGACCTAGTGATCACAGCAAGAAATACAAGTGGTTCTGGTGAAGGTAGTACAGCAAGTGTCACTAAAACAGATTTAATAACGTTATATACTGCAACTCCAAATGCTAACTTTAACCTATACACAGCTAGTGCTGGTGGTAGTGCATTAAGTGGTAACAATAGAGAGATTAGTGCAGGCGAAACATTATACCTAGATAACACAACAACCAACTCAGCTAGTGCAACATGTACTTACACAATTAACTGGGGCGATGGAACTACTGACACAATATCCAGTGGTGCCGCAGGTGATGTTGGTCAAGCAAGAGCAAGTCACACATATGGTAGTGACACAGGTTCGAGCAGAGATACAATTACATTAACGCAGACTGCACATAGTACAGCAGATCCGGGTGAGGTTGGAGATACTTCAACAGATCAAATTAAAGTTTACGCAACAGCTCCAACGGCTCCAGAACACTTGGGTGCTAAGACACTATCGTTTGGTGAGAGCAGTTCAGGTAGTTCACCTAGACTAACAGCTGGCTTTACTAATAACTTCGGAGCAGGTAGTTTAACAGCTGGAACTAGTGTAACAAGAATTACAAACTCTAGTGCAGGGTCTGTTACTAATTCAAATACATTGTCTGAATTAACATACAACGGTGATGCAGGCACGTTAACTGCATTAGTTGATGGATCAGCAGACGGAGCCATTGTATTAACAGGAAGTGATGACAGTGGAACTAATGCTTCATTACAAATTACTGAAGAAGATGATTTTCAATTTTACGGACAAACAGGCAGTGGCACAAGTTTTAATAGTTCAATATACAGTCCATTATTAAACAAAGGTTATAAAGCTAGAATTACAAAGAGTACAACTGGCATTGTAGCAGGAACACATGCTTACCAACTACAACATACATTGGGTTCAACAAATATAGTAGAGTTTGTGAAAGATGACGTTGAAGCATTAGCAGTTGTTAATACAACATCAGCAACATTAGTTCAAGCAACTGCTGGTACATTAAATTATGTATCCGGTGTTCCTTACTACACTAACGATGCTACACTTACATTAGGCGGACTTACAGCATATGATTGGATTGGTCAAACATACGCTCAATCAAGTACTCCATTACAAATTACAAACGGCACTAACCAAGAAGGCACTAGTGGCACAGTAATTGGAACACAATATAAAACATATGCACAAATAGAAGGCGGAACATCTTACTTAACAGGTGGCATACCAGATGTAGACACTGGTAAAAATAGTGGTACTGCATATTCATTAGGCGACTTAACAGTTAATGTTAACGGTGGCGGAATTGGTATTGAACAACTTAAAGCAAGATTGTTTAATGTTAACGGTAATGGAAATTATTCAGAACTCAATGCAAAATACATTCAAGCATGGAACGGAACTACAGGAATTGATGAAGAAGCTATTCCAGTATCAGACAGTTTAGGTGCAGGCTTCAACGATGACGGTAAACGTATTACTGGATTTGGAGCGGCGGCAGACAATCCTACATTTAGTGATAGTACTAATTACTACACAGGTAGTGCATGGACTGGATCGCAAACAATTGCTGGTACACAAGAAGCAGTAGATAGATGGGGTGAAATATCCCACTTTAGTACAGACCTTAGTAGTACAGCATACTTGCCAACTGGGCCAGACTTAAACACTGGCAGAAGTGGAGCTCAATACTTTACTTTTGCATTTAGAAGAACCACAATGGCTAACTTTGTTGTAACACTTAGTGGTAAGGTAAGTGGCTTTTGGGTTGCGGCTCCGGCTACTGACATAGATAGTGCTAGTAACTTAAACGGCTGGCTATCTGCAAGTACAACATACGGCGGCGCAGGTACTCCAGGTGGAAACACAGGCGCAGGCGGTAATGGATCAGATGGTTGTGCATTTACTTCTGGAGACAGAATTATAGATAACACCACATACAATAGTGATACATTCACTTTAACACTAGGAGACCAGAACGCAACTAACAGTTTCGGGAATCAGATCTTGGTGCGTATAAAACTAGAGTCAGGCGACTCTCTAACTTCGTTGAGTATAGCATAATGGCAATATCAGACAGTCAAAAAATTGATTTACTTTGGAAAAAGATAGGATTTGGTAAGGCGAAGACTGATACCAATGCTAGTAAAAAAGCACCTAATGAACCAGTAGCTTCAAGTTTAATTATTAAAGATTCAGATATATGGAATCAAAGTTCAAGTATAACTTCAGTTATACCCGGTGCAAACAGTAGCATAGCAGTAGTTTATAGTGATGCTATTAGTGATGCATTAGAGATAGTAGAAGATGGTAGTTCAAGTGATAACAGAACTTGGAAAACAAATACAACAAATTGGATACCACCAGGGTTTGGTGCAACATATCAGCTAAAAGTATATGCGGCTCCTACCAGCACAGCGGATGTCCAAACAGCAGGAACACAATTATTTGAAACTGGATCAGGTTCAAGTGATGAATGGTTCTTTGATTACCAATCAGGTATTTTAAACTTTATTGGTGATAACCTCCCTAGTGCAATCGGCACTTCAAGTGGTAACGTAATTTATGTTTCAGGCGCAAGGTATGTAGGTAACACAGGTGTTACTTCAACTGGTTCTAGTATGGTATACAGAAACTATGCTACCTTAACCGCTCTTTATGCCGCAAGTGATATTGAAGCTGGAGACTTTGTTAAAGTCGACGATGGCGGAGATGGTGAGTACAGATTATACATAGCCACCCAAGCAGATCCTAGTAGTGCAAGTCATCTTACACTAATTGGTACAGCAGATAGTGCCACTACTGATAGCGGCACATATACTACTACAATATCTTATTCAATTGGTACTGGTAGTGTTGTGTTAGGTAATATTAGTAATGGTAGTAAGATTACAAGTGTTACTGTTGATGTAACAACTAACTTCGACGGCACAGGACCAATTATAACAATTGGCGATGCTGGAGATACAGATAGATTAATGACTGCTGATGAAAGTGATTTGATTGATAGTGGTGTTGCTTATGAAAGTACGCCTAACTATGTGTACACTAATGCAACTGATACTAATATACTTGCTTACTTAACAACTGATGGTGCTACACAAGGCGAATGTACTGTAACCGTAACATTTAGTTAATCTGAAGTTTTACCGCTTTCTACGCCGGCGCCCATAAGGATTAAAAGTCCACTAGCAGTTAACCACCATGGACTTATTCCAGCAAAAATAACACCTGCTAAGATAGTAACACCTGCAAGTCCAAATGTTGATACACCTGTTCTGTCTGCTGAATCCTTGAATTTCATTTTACTGTAATTGCCCTGACTCTTTGTCTATGTAGCCAGTACTCATCATGTCTGGTTTGAATGTTTCTACTTTACCAATGTTTAATACACCGGATGTTGGATTAGTGTCTGATATCATCATACATGCGTCTGGGTCAACTTTCCAAATCTTTGCGCCTTCTTCTAAGCGATCGTCTGGAACACTAAATCCTTCAGTCCATCTACCGTAAGCAACATATAACCATTGCCCTGGTTTAATCCAATCAATCTCAGGACCTATATCAAATGCTTGAAACCAACGAGGTGCAATCCCTTCGTCTGATCCAATTGTTGATTTTACTATAATTCCTGACTCTGTAGTTTTATTACCAAAGTCTCCATCTATGCATAAGATAGTATCTTTGTATGCTGTAATTTTAGGCATCGTTTTCCCAATCGTCTTCGTATACTGGAACCATTTCGATATCACCGTTTGGTAATTCTACTTCTTTGTAACTGATAGGCTCTCTGGTTTCAACAACTTCTTCTGTTGTTGCACCCATAACACTTTGGTCTGCCTCAGTTTTCTGTGCTTTAGCAGTCTTTACTTCAGGTGCCATATCTGTTTTTGCTTGAGGTTCTACATCTGGCATAGGTCCTTTAGTACTTGTTGTTGCTGTACTACTATTCGGATTATCTTCGTAGTATGCTCTAACTCTGTCTTCAGCTTTAGTGACTATTTCACCGTTTGATCCAATGACATCGCCTCTAGCATTTACATTCATATTTCCAATAGCAATTTCATCGCCACCGATCATAGAATCAAAATCTATTATTTGTCCATTGTTTGTTTTTCTTTGTACCATTTCTTACCTCTTAAGGAATTCCCTTATGTCTAAATTGTATTTCAGAGAATCAATTTTATGAATCCCAATTAAGTAGAGCACATAACTTGCTACACTACTGCCTCTGCCAACTCCCCATACTAAACTGTTTTTACGCAATGTATCAACTACATATACTAACACTTGCAGTATAGGAATTAATCCTCTTTCTTTATATAAGTTTAGTTCCATATCAACTCTTTGACTGGTCGCGGCGTTATCAGTGCCGTCCACTCCGTAGGGAACTAAATTTCTAACATACTCCTCGACATCTAAATCTTTATAGTGTTGTGGAATTATGTATGTATTTATCCTGTCAAAGTCTTCAGCACCTAAAATTTCCAGTTTTTTTATGCCAAGTTCTTCAGCAAATAAATTAAACTTAGTAATATCATCAGTGTTCAGGAACTCTACTTTATTAATATCAGCATTGTGATACAGCATTTCCATGCCAGTACTTTCGTCGCTTTGATATCTTTGATGTTTGTCTAACATTTAAGTATTATACAATAGTTAGGATGGTTAGTCAACCTTTTTAGGGCCTGACCTTGATTTGAAATCCACTTCAATTATTTCGCCTTTCTTCTCATTAAACAACGCAGGGTCGTTAGCCTTCATTTGTCTAACAACTTCGTCCTCAATTAACTGGAAGTCATTACCCATTTCAACGCCTTCTTCCTCTAACACTTGTTTAATTTCTGCTAAGTCTTCAGCATCTCTACATGCATAATCGTATGCACTAATGCTATCACGATCCCACCATGGCAAATCATACATACTAAACTCGCCCATCCATGCGTCATTATCAGGTAAGATGCCTATTCCTTCATCAGGCGTGTCTGTTCTGTAAGAGTATGTTAAGTTAGTACCGTGATCTTTAATGCTTATACCGTCTACTTTTACATGATCCTTACATAGTGCATTTAACTTTCTAAAAAAGCAATTGCCCAGGTAAGTAACATTTATGTGCGGTGTTACTAGCAGTAAATTTTTAGTAGTTGAAAAATGCATGTCTACCATATCTTGACCTATTTTGTCATACCATATACTGTTGTCTATATAATGACTTAGGAAGTGATTGATTTTTTGATAACTAATATTTTGATTGAGACTTAGTTTCTCTAGAGATTCATCGTTGTCCTGTGACACATACATAGTGTATGACACTGTAAATTTAAAATGATCTATTGCATCTATTTCAGTTGTACCGGGTTGTTCCGTTACTGCTATTAGATTTATGTCGTTGTCTGATTTAAGGTGTATTGTTCTCATTATCGGGTGTTCTCTTTGTGTATGTTTCAGCTACGGCGTTAATAAACAACGTGTCGTCATCTGGTTGGTAACCATACGTCACAGAATCTATCGATCCGATTTCAATAATTTTTGCTGGTTCGCCCTTGAGCGTATCTTTATGCATCGACATTTGCATACGTTCTCCGTATTCAAATTGTGCGTCTTCTCTCAAACTTAATATATGATTGTATAGTGGATGGTTTCCACTAAGACTGTATAACTGCTTGGTATACTTTTTATTAAGTTCTAATAACTCTTCAGTAGTTTTAGTACTATAATCTATTAATGGGTTCATAGTGTTAACCTAAATAGTAATGCCATATCTTCATCTGCAAATCTAACTTCTGTGCCTCTTATTTGATAATGCCAAAATTCATTAAGGTCATGTTTTCTGCCAAACTGTTTTACTTTAGTGACCCCGGGGTCTGCCAAGTACTTAGCACTACCATACGGGTACGCATGGACCATAGTATGAGATGGCAATTGTATTTTTGTATGTTTCCAACCATCCCAAAGTTCTTTAAACCTAGCAGTTCGTTCTTTTAAGTCTGCAGGTTTACTAGAATATTCTTTGCCAAGCAAAGTTACAGGAAATACTGCTTCTAATATGCTATTGGTCATAGCATAAGCTCTGGTAACGCCTGTTCTGAATAGTATAGTAATGTTTCTTCACTAAACCCGTTGTGGTTATTTCGTTGTTGCATTACTATATTTAAGTTCGGTAATGCATTTTCAAACATTTTTTCGAGTACAAAACTTTTCTCTTTACCGCCTAAGTTTAAATCCCATGCTTCAACAAAGTGTGTTGGTGGGAATAATGATTGTTCTTGAAATTGATACTTGTCTTTAATTTCTTCCTTACGCTCAGGGACAATACTCTTACTGTCAAACCCTCTACCAATCATCTTAGCAGTTACATCAGCAATATCAGTAGTAACAATAGTAAGTTGATCCACTACATTATCAGTGCTGTTTAACTCCCACAGTATATTAAATCTATTTTTACTGCACACTGTAGTAATATAGTTTTCTGTAGTTTTAACGTTCTTTAGTTTTAACTGGTCTACATAAGTATTTCTAGTTTCAATTTGGTTGCACTTGTAAACAAACCCTGCAAAATATTGCAAGTCATCATCAGTGCCAGCGGTGCCACGCATAACAAACTTATCGTCGAATACTTTTCTGAAATCTTCTATTGGGTATGAGTAAATGTTTAAGCCGTTTGGATCTCTCCATAAGTTTAAACCAGTTGTTTCACAATGCCTACTACCGTCTGGGGCATTTGGCATATTTAATCCAAATCCACTTAGCCCAGTTGGCAAGTCATCGTTTAAACTTAATAATATGATACAGCCATTACAAGCCCACATAGTTGCTTTATGATTCTTAGCGTCACTTATTTGTTGAAAGCCTAGACCACGGAGTGCTATAACTATATCTGATGGGCTAAACTCTTCTTTGTTGACATTATATTCAATAAAATTAAGTTCAGACATCAAATGTTACCGACTCTCCACATCCACACTCTCCGGATGCTTTCGGGGATCTAACTGTAAGTGTCTTCCCCTTTAATCCTTCGTTAACTAAATCTACAATACTACCGGAAAGGTAGTCTGCACTACGCTCGTCCAATAGAAACTTGTACGGGCCTAAATCGTGTTCTTTATACCCTTCTTCTACTGCTGTAACAATATCCCACTTGTATTCGAACCCTGCACACCCATTAGGCATTAAGCCTAAGCTCACACCAATTGCACCGTCAGTTTCTTCGACTTGCGATATTAAGTGTTGTGTTGCAGATTCTGTAAACGTAATAAGATTGTCTGGATTGAATGTTTTTAATAGTTCCATAGTATTACTTATCTATCTTTGTTCGATTATTTCGTCAACAAGGCCCATTTCGAGTGCTTCTGAACTAGATAAAAAGTTGTCTCTATCCATAGCTTTCTCAAAATCTTCATACGTTTTGCCCTTGTTATTATGCTTAACGTATATATCAGTAAGTTCTTTCTTAATACGAACAATCTCTTTAGCACGGATTTCAATGTCACTCGCTTGTCCACTTGCGCCGCCTAATGGCTGATGAATCATGTGTCTAGCATTTGGTAGCATAAAACGTTTGCCAGGAGCACCAGCATTAGAAAGGAATGAACCCATACTAGCCGCTTGTCCCATTACAATAGTACTTACATTAGGTTTAATGTATTGCATAGTGTCGTATATAGCCATTCCACTGGTTACTGCGCCACCCGGAGAATTTATATAAAAGTTAATATCAGCGTCTGGGTCGTCTGCTTCTAAGAATAAGAACTGGGCACAAATAGCATTACTAACTGCATCGTTTACTTCACCGTTTAAAAATACAATTCTTTCTTTTAACAATCTACTGTAGATGTCGTAACTACGCTCACCCTGTGATGTTTTCTCTATTACATATGGTACAAAATTCATTTACTTCTCCGTTACTATTGTTTTAATTTTTTGTAAGAAACTTTCAACGCCTCTTACCCTTCCCCATGTTACTTTCTCACCACAAATAAATTGAAATTTGCTTAACTCTAGTTCAGCAATCTCTTCATCTGTCATGTTAACTACATGAGTCATAACTATGTTAATTAAGCCTTGCACAAAATATGCATTGCTTTCCCATTGCCATTCGTCCTTATTCCGTCTAACCCATACCATACTTTGGCAACCGTATACTCGATTACCAGATTGGCAAAGAGCATCAAGGTCTTCTTTGGATTCGACAGTATTGTCTCCTCGCTCTACGATATAATCATAAAGCTCACTAGGATCTAATTCGTTTAAAAACTCTAAGTCTTCTTCTTCGTGCATGGTGTTATTGTACTACCTTTATTGTCTGTTGTCAATATGTATTTAACCGTTGACCCGGCTAAATGTGTAGTATATTGGTATGTTGGGAAAGGGTATATAGGGCATTGGACCTGCAGAGTCTTCCGCCCTATATAATAATTTAAACTATGTAACCGCTATCTGTTAAAAGGGTTGCAATCTCATCAGCATCACTTATTTCTGTGATGTCATCACTATTACCATTATCTGCTTTGAAGTAGTCGCCATCGGCATTTACAAACCAAGCTCTATAGTCAGCGCCTGCAACATCATCGTCAAAGTGAATTGGTGTGTAACTAGCAAAGTCACTAGGACCTTCTCCAGCCGCTGTCTCGCTACCAATTTCTGTAAGCTCTGCAACTTTAGCATCTAACAAAGTATCTGCCGCCGCCTTGTCACTATCATTAGTAAGATAGTATGCACTTGGATCACCGTCACCATTTGTTCCTTGACTGAAGTAACCAGCATAAGTTCCTGCTTCTTCTATTAATAGTAAGTGTGCCTTCATTTCTTTTTCTTGTGCAAAACTTGCCATCTAATTAATCCTCTTTTTGTACTATTGCCCATATGCCATAAGCAAGACCGGCCCATGCCGCTATCTTAACAATGCCACCGAACAAGATTATTGCTAGTGATCCAGCGATTATAACACCACCATCCCAACTAGTTCTTTCTTTAATTCTGTTTTTGATATACTCTACCATCTTGATATCTCCGTTTGTATTAATACAATACTATTTATCCAACTTAGCAATGTTACCTGCTTTCTCTACATAGTTTGGCATGCCATGATCTGCTACAAAGTCAAAGAATTTAAACTGCTTACAAGCCGCCCAAAAACCTCTCCATCCGTCTTTAATTCGTTGCCATGCTGTAAAGTTTCGTATGTTGCCATGGTAGTTAATATAATGTAAGTTGCCACCATGTACAAAACCAAATGCTGATGGCGGAACACTAGTTACAATATCGTTGTTATTAACATAACGTATATAACGTCCAATGTCACACCCTTCTAAATGTCTTCTAAATTCTCTATTACCAACTCTAGGCTGACCGAATGTTCTTAGTTCTTTAACAGGTACTCCAGCATTAGATAATCCTTCTGCCACCAGTACTGCCATTGCTCCACCTAAACTGTGTCCTACTACAAATACGTTCTCGTCTTTTTTACGCATTTTTTTAACATGGGCTATGATTTCATCAAATACTAAATCTGTATACTCTTTGAATCCTTGATGTACTCTACCTGCTCTAGGGTGCCTAACTGGTATTGTTTTTAAGTCTGCTAATATGTCACGGAACTGTGTTGGCTCTGTGCCTCTGCAACTTACTATAATAGCATCGTCACGAGTAATGAATACCCATGCTTCAGCATCACCGTCTTTAATAAATTTTGCTTTTGATCTTTGCATTTTTAATGTTTTCTCAGTTGCTTTTAATTCTGCTTCACTGAGGTATGCTCTGCCTGCCAAGTTTGCCAAAATGCTGGCACGTTCTGACTCAGAACAGTTTGCTAACCATCCCATATGTTACTCCTGTGTACACATCCTACTGTGTTTTGTTTTGCTGAAAAGAATCCAATTCCTTATAGAGTATTATTTATACAAATTTTAGCCAAAAAAAAGGGTCCGCAACGGCGAACCCTAAAACTTGGGAGAATATCCTTACGATATTCATGTTTTATAGTTATAGTATATTCAGTCTAATTCTATCTCAGTATTGGTTCCATCGCAATGTACATAAACCATACAGTGAACAACAGTCCGCCGATTGTAGCAATGTCATTACAAGTTTGACCTTCAGGACAATATCTGTCTTTGAAATTGGTCCAACCGTTTGCAATATTTTGAAAGAATGACTTCGTATTTAAAATAATACTTGTCATTTTACTCTCCTTGAGTCTAATATTTTAATTAGCACCCAAATTCACATCTCCTTACGGACAATGCTTAGGGGTTAAAGTTCCTTAACTTTTTAACTTCTCTGGCTCGTACTGCTGTCTGTCATATTGCGAAACTACACCGGATACACACCGGAACAACCGACGCCAAATTCAACCGTCCTATTGTGGAAGGGGGATTGCTTAAACTTCCGTTTGTATTTATGCAAAATTAAAAGATGTGTTAACTTATAATGGAAATATACGTTTATACACTAAAAAGAGACTTACCCCATCCTTGTCTACGTCTAAAGTATAGTCGGTTGTAGTACTCATCGCCTGTAACAGGCTCTGCTATATCTACAGTATACACAGGTTCGTTGCTGTTAAAATCTTCTATACCATTAATGTATTCGAAAAAATTATACTTGTACGTTGCTTGGAATGGATATTCTGTTGTTGCTGTTGTTGTGTAGTCTTGTTGAAATGCTATTAGGTTGTAATACAAATCTGCATCTAAGTTACAATGCTCCTCCGTGAATACATCTTTAACGAACTTCAATACTTTATCGGAATGTAAATGGAAGTCTTTTTGGGCTTCCCACATCAATGTGTGACCACTAAAGTTTTCACTTTTACCAGTCGCCAAGTAATGTGTTATCTTACCCTTTGCTTCTTCGAACAACTGGTTAACAATTCCGGTATCGTTTTGTATGGCTTCCCATAGAACATCATAAGTATTAATGTAACTTACATTATTATGCATTCTTAAGAACCTAGCAATAACTTGGCTCCAACCGAAGTTGTGAAAGTTATTAATCATCCAAGCATACAGCCAACTGTCAATAAACTTATCTGTTGGCATGTGCTTAGTACCAGTGACCAAGTTAACCTTTTCGGATATATTATCTTCTTCCTCGAACCCACTTATATAGTCTTCTACGATTACACTAGTAATGCCATGCTTTTCTATCTCGCTGGGCAAGTTCATGTGTGCGTTCTCCAGTAACTGTGCCAACCAACTTTCAATAGCATTGTGCTGTCCTGCTTCTATAACTTCGCAAAGACCCGACTTCCATGTATCAAATGTTTCTAGTGGTAAGCCTAGTATGAGCTCTGTGTAACTAGGTATGCCCTCTTTATTGCACTTGTCGAAAATCATTTTTAAGTCGCTCATTTCCATGTTACGTCTTTTGATTTCCTCTAGCACATCCATGTCCATACTTTGTACACTTAAAGTGAGTCCTCTGTTGAATCCACTGCTAATAAACTTCTTAACAATTTCAAGTATCTCATCACTACTATTCTTATACCAAGTAGCATCTACTACTTTAGGAAATCCGTATTGATTTTGCAAGTCCACTAGTGTTTCAGTTACTTGTAAGTCTCTGTCTGTGAATACGCCGAAGTTTGCATCAGCAATAGTAACATAGTCTATCTCATTCTCTGCCATCCATGTTAACTCTTGTAACACTTTAGGCATAGGAAACTTCTTAATCTTAGCATAAGTTAAACTACCCCAATCGCAAAATGTACATGCAAATGGACAGCCTCTATTAGTCTCTAAGGTACCGTTCCACACATGATTAGGATCAGCTTCTTCCATTAT